>Ga0302319_10000050_pt1 | contig 207106 bp, 181 predicted proteins | sample Bog_T0_2_FD_203319 | JGI IMG/M metagenome (GOLD analysis project Ga0302319, IMG submission 203319) | Peat permafrost microbial communities from Stordalen Mire near Abisko, Sweden - Bog_T0_2 | ecosystem: Environmental > Terrestrial > Soil > Wetlands > Peat | place: Sweden: Abisko, Stordalen... | reverse complement strand
CGAGCAGCCGAACTCGAAACAGGTTTGGGGAAATGCGGGTCGGTGGGGGAAATGGGGGTCGGGCGACAATTTGTGACAAACGCACACTCCAAAATCGTGCGCGATGCAGGGTTCGAACCCGCATCACGGCGTTCATTGTCAGCGACTTACAACTGATGCCCCACAATTAGCCCCACAAGGCCCCAGATGGCCTTTGGAAGTTGAGGAAATAGCCCTGGCGTGGGCCGGTCTGCCGGAAGCGCTCAAGGCGGCAGTCCTGGGCATTGTACGGTCGGTTGTACCGGCGGAAGCGGGAGCCGGTCCCAGCCGGAACGAAGACGGAAGCCGAAAATCTGCGGCTGCTCCGCTGTCATTGGGAGGCCGCGCTCGTGGCTAGCATGACTCTTCGGTCCGGGGGGGCGCTGCCCCCCCGCGTAAGCGGGGGGGTGGTGCCCTCCCTTCCTTGTCTATCTAGTAACAACGGCAACGAAGGACATTGGGAACCCGATGATATCCGGTCTTTCGAGTCTCTGCCGGATGAGGTGGTAGCCCCGGAAATTCGGGAGAAAATCAACCTCCTCCAGAGCAACCACAAAAAGACGGCCGCCCTGCTCGCATGGACGATCTTCGCCCTGGCCGTCACCTATGGGATCGAGCGAATGGGCATGCTGACGCTGACATTCGCGGATCACGTAACAGATCCGAAGGAGGCCACCCGCCGTTTGAAAAGCCTGATCGCCGGGGTTCTCAATCCCCGATACCTGGCATGGGTCCGAGTCTTCGAGCGGCAGGAAAGCGGGCGCATTCATTTCCACCTGATCGTAGTGCTAAAGGACGACATCAAGACCGGGGTCAATTTCGTTGCATTCAAGGCCAAGGATTATCGGAGCGCATCCCCTGCCCTGCGTGCGGAATGGGCCTTCTGGCGGAAGACGGCGAAGCTGTATCGGTTCGGTCGAACGGAGCTGCTTCCCATCAAAAGCTCGGCTGAGGCAATCTCCCGGTACGTCGGGAAGTATATTTCCAAGCACATCGGCTGCCGGGAGGAGCGAGACAAGGGCGTGCGGCTGGCGGGGTTCTCGAAAGGCGCTCGGGTCGGTTCTTGCCGGTTTGCTTGGGCGACACCCGGCTCCTGGGTCTGGCGTCGGAAGCTCAAAGTCTTAGGTGAAGCCCTCGGCGTCTCGGACATTGCCGGGATGACAGTCCGTTTCGGCGCACGTTGGGCGTATAAGCTGCGGGATGTCGTGGCACGGTTCCAGTTGCAGGACTACCCTACAGAGGAGACGTGTATCGCAGACGGTCGGCTCCCATTTCGCGAGATGGAAGGCTCCACAGACATTCACTGTTCCATTGTTAACCCGGGCCGGGCGACGCTCGCCGAAGCAATCGTGGAGGCGCTGGCTCAAATGTTGAAGCGGAGGGACCGGAAAGAAACCTCTCGGCGAAAGCCGACATTGTAGGAAGAAATCTGTGGTTCAAGTTCACACTTGGACTTGGTAACTGAGGAGGATAAAGTGCTCAGGATGAACGGGAGCAGAACCTTTGAACGGGCGTTATTTGCATTGTCGCTACTGCTAATTCTTGGCGAACCGAGTTGTTCAAAGCGACCTCTGTTGCCGATTCAAAGGGCGCAATTGATTGGAAAATGGAGTTTTTATGACGGTTCTGAGCAGCTTACTTTGATCCTGAATTCGGACTCATCATATTCAATTGTAAAAAATCCAGATTCAACTTTCTTAGGAACCGTCCCGGTCTTTGAAAATGTCATGATCGGTCAATTACCGAGAACCGGAACCTGGGACGTACCGGGTCCTAATGAGTTTTCCATCTATTCGGCAGCATCAAGCGGCAGGTCGGGATCGGGACTGGATCTGACTGATTGCCAAATCGTCGGTTCGACATTTTACCGCGACGGGAAAGCGATGTTTACGCGGGAATGATGGGCGGAAACTGCGCGGCCTACCTACAGCTATCTCTCACTCGATCTCTACTCCTCTCTCATTAAAAAATGAGGCTGTGAGACCGCCTCTCCTTATTCGTAGGGCTGTCGAACAGCCGAACTCGAAACAGGTTTGGGGGTGGGCAGCAGAAATCGTGACTTGCGAAGCACGGCGCGGTTTGTGGTCGGCAGGATGCGGCGGGTTTCGGGAAGTCTGAATCGTCGGAGCTTGCGGAGCGATTCTGTCTTCGTGGCTGGTCCCCAGGAAAGGCGGGGCAAAGTCTGCGGCGTTTGGAGTGCAGCGGAGTCGGGGGCCAGCGGGACGAAGCGAAGCGTAAAAGGTCGAAGTCTTTGCGTGGGAGGATGGCAGCCTTCTGGCGGCTTGCAATAGCCACGGCTTGGGTTTAAAACTAAATCCGTCCCAATGATGAATTTCTCAGGCACAGATTGGACGGATTTATTACCTCCTGTCTTTTCCGGCAGCCCCATGACTGCGACTTTGATATTGGCATTCTTGGCGGCCATACTCACGGTATGCCTGATTTTTGTTTCTGTCAGAAAAGCTCTTGGCTCTGCTACTGGGAGAACATTGAAAACCGGCAATTTGGTTGTCGGTGTTCTTCTATTCGTTCTCATGCCCTCCATTGAGTGTATGGGGAGAGTCGTTGGCGAGGGTTGGGGCCAAGGGGGGGCCTGGGGCGAAGCGCAAGTTCTGCGCGTATATGCATTTGGCCAGGATCCTGGATTCATTAATCCTGCTGTAATATTTCCGTTGTTCCCAAACAGCGATCTTTTCTCCGACGCATTTGCATTCATTGGAGCGTTACTGTTGGGCAGTGCTCTCCGGTCCATAGCAAATCGTTACCTGACGATTCTCCTGCTAATGGCTGGTTTTTTTGCACTTCAAATGTCACTGGCGATTATTCGCTTTTACCTCCCGTACTATGATCCGACGGTCATACTGTACTTGCCGCTTCTACCCGTGCTCTGTGGATACGTGGCAGGACGATGGCCTGCCTGGAAGATTCCGGCCCTTACGGCTGATCTTCGCCGGGGTTGATGACGTGAGGTGAATGAACAATATGGAAGTTTTGATTCCGATAGCGGTTTTCGCTGCAATAATTTCGATTGTTGGCTGTCACCGGTTGGCCAAATTTAATGTCCTGGCGAACGAACAACGTGGGTGAAAAGACGCTGGGATTTTCCACGATTGTATTCCTGGTGGGGTACACCCCGGGGATCGTTCTGGGATTGGCGAAGGTTCCTCCGAGGACGCCGCCCCATGACGCTTTCGGATGGGTCGGCACCGGGATGATGGCAGCCTGGCCGGTGGTTCATTTCCTCGGGTATTACCGGAGGGAGAGAGTCTGTGCTGGCAGCGCGGCGCTCCTTCACTGTATCTTTGCCGGACTGATATTCGATGTCGGATGCGACACGTTTCCGCATTCGCCATGGAAGCAATTCTCGCTGGTACGAGCCATGCTTTTGCTGGTGTATGGTGGATGGCATCTGTCGATGGGATACTTACTGGTGCGGCTGCGGGTGACCAAGAAGATAGCGGCCGTCTATGTTTATTTTTTGGTCCTCGTTCTTTGGGTGGGTGGGCTTTGTTATATAGGTTGAGATGGCGAAGCAGCCGAACTCGAAACAGGTTCGGGGGTGGTCAGCAGAAATCGTGACTTGCGAAGCACGGCGCGGTTTGTGGGCGGCATGACGCGGCGGCTTTTGGGAAGTCTGAATCGTCGGAGCTTGCGGAGCGATTCTGTCTTCGTGGTGAGTCTCTTAGGTGGCGGCTGCGAAGTCTTCGACATTTGGAGTGCAGCGGAGTCAGGGGCCAGCGGGACGCAGCGGAGCGTAAAAGGGCGAAGTCTTTGTGTGCAGCGGTAGGCGGAGTATTGGCTGCCTTAAAACAAGAACCCATTGAAACCAATTGATAACTGACCTTTTCGGGATACTGTAAATTTTGCCGCGTGACGATTTGCGGCGAATGAACAATATGGAAGTTTTGATTCCAATAGCGGTTTTTGCTTCAATAATTTCGATTGTTGGCTGTCACCGGTGTGTTGCGCGGGAAGAGAAGCCAACGGTGGTGGTCGCAATTCTCGCCGCCTTCGGTTCTGCGGCCATTTCGGTAATTTTTGTGTTGATTGCCGAATTGGCGTCTACTGGGCCGCAGATTGCCTTTTCAACCAATTATTGGATGGGAGACGCGAAGCCTGGTCTGTTGGCTGTCATTTTTCCAGTAATTGCATTCTCGATTGCTGTCTCTATCATTCCGGCGTCCTTCGTGGTTTTCCTTAACCAACGCAAGATAGCTGCGCGATGACTAAGACCAAATAGTTCGGTGCGGTTGACGATTTGCTCATCAGCCCGAGAGGTGCTCGGAATCGTTACGAGTAGCAGGAGAAGTAAATAATACCGCATCAGTGGAGGGGTATACTCGAAGGAGCGCAGCGGATCTTCCACCACGGCAAGCTGGCAAAGAAAAAGGACACCATGAGCGATGCTCCGAAAAATGAATACCAAACGGACCAAAGGCGGGCGACGCTCCAACCTTCCTTTAGCTCATCCGGATCACTCATTGAGGTAATATTGATCGTTTTCACGGTAGCAACTGAGTAGTTACCATTACCAATACCGGCCCAACTTAGCATCCAATAATCGGCGTTTCCTCCATCCGAGCAACCGTAGACTTTACCATTGAGAAGCTCGTCCCAAAGAGCCGTACACACTATCGTCATGCCAATCATGGCGACGCTAAAAATGATAATGGAGATTACGATTTTGGCGGGTGGTTTCATGCGCTCAAGGATGACCGCAATTTTGAGACTAGGCGAAATCTTAGGTGATGCAAGTGGAGCCGGAGCCAGGAAATGCGTTTATCGATATCCGCTTGAACAGGGGGAATGGTCAGGGCTCTCGCTCGATCAAAGCCGCGACTCGGTCGCAAATGTTCATGGCGTTCATCCTGTTTGACATGCGCTCTGTGTTGCGATACGTTCTGGTCCTTATGCGAAAGAAATCTCTCAAAACCTCGAAATCCAAACCCTCGAAGATGACCCTTCCGGCCACGAAAACATCTTCAACTCCATCTCCTGCCGCTGCGGCAACGGAAGTCCGTGTGCTGCGGGTGGAACCTCCTCATCCTGATGCCTTGCTTCGAGAGGCGGAGGAGGAGCCCAGCTACCGGGATCTGAGAGAATATGCCCCGGTGATCTCCACCTTGCGGGGCAAGGGTTTCAGCTACCGGGAGATTGCGGAATGGCTGTCCGAGCGCGGTATCGACCTCGATCACAACGCCGTGTATCGGCTCTACACGAGGAGTCTCTCTGCTGATGAGGCATATCTGGAAGCAAAAGAGACCGAACTTGAGGACCAATTAGAAGCGGATCGGAACCGATAATTTATGGCTGACGAAAACCAGAACGCAATTGAGAGTCCCTTCCGCACCTTCGAAGCGGTGGGGAAAATGTTCGACAAGTCTTCAAAGACCATCGGGCGTTGGGTCCAGACCGTTCCGGATTTTCCTCAGCCCGTGCGGGTTGGATGCTCCCGCCTGTTCCTTGCGGAGGAGGTTGCGGTTTTCGTCCAGAAGCTCAAAGAGAAACGCGATAGAAAGAAGAAAAAATCATGATTCGATACGTTTACAAACCCAGCAAAGTAGTTCGCGGAAAGCGCGTTTTCGACCGTCTCTACCGGGGGCGCTACCGCCTCGATGGTGACGAGCGGATGCGCGAAGTGCCCCTGAGGACTCCAGACAAGCAGATCGCCGACCAGCGGCTCAATAAGATCGTCCTGGAGGAGCAGCGGGAAGGAGCGGGATTGCTGGCACCCAAGGCGGAACGCGAGGCAGCGCAACGGCGTTTCGCGGAACACGTCGAAGACTTCATCCTCATGCGTCGTGCAGTGGGCCGGGATGAGAAGTACGTGAACGAGCTGCGGAAGAAGCTGCTGCGGCTTGGGAAGGAGTGTTCCTGGGCGTATCCGAAGGACGTTTCGGCGCTGACGTTTGAAGCGTGGCGGGGAAGACAGTCCAGCGCACCTAAGACGCTGAACGAATATCACACGGCGATTTGCGGGCTGATGAACTGGCTGGAACCTCGCATCGGGTCCAACCCCCTCCGGTTCGTTCAAAAGGTCGAGAGCAGGGGGACACAGCAGCGGGAACGCCGTGCCTTCACCATGGCGGAACTGCAGAGGCTGGTGGCGGTGTCCGGCCCCCGAGGCGTCGTGTATCACATGGCGGCATTTACGGGCCTCCGGCGTGGCGAGTTATTGCAACTGGAATGGCGGGACCTGCACCCGACTGCGGAGCGGCCATTCGTCAACGTGCGGGCCTCGATCTCCAAGAACCATAAACAGGCCATGCTGCCCCTTCACAGCGATCTGGTGAAGGCGCTGGGCAACATGCAGACATCGGACAGGCTGCCGAAAGACCTGGTGTTTCGTCGGCTGATTCCCCGAATGGATCGGTTTCGGAAAGACCTGGAAGCGGCAGGAATTTCTTATGTGGACGAAAAGGGCGAGTTCGCGGACTTCCACGCACTGCGTAAGACTTTCGGCACCATGCTGACGCTTGCAGGAGTACCCCAGCGGGTCGTGATGGAACTGATGCGGCACAGCGACATGCGGCTGACTGCAAAGACCTACACGGACGCGGGAATGCTTCCCACGGATGCCACGATTGCAAAGCTGCCGTCGCTCGATGGCTCCGCTGATCCAGCCCCACAAATAGCCCCACAAAGTTTAGTCCAAGCAAGTCCGGCGCTGTCCGTGCTTGTCCACGAAACGGAAGAGGATCAATTCACTGGAATCGGCTCCCTTACAGGATTTGCGAGCGATTTGGCCTTCGCTGTCCATGAATGTCCGGCGATGTCCGAAAGTGAGGAATGGTGCGCGATGCAGGGTTCGAACCTGCAACGCTCTCCCCCCAAAAAATCATTAGGAGAAGCAAGTACTCTTCTGCAAGGCTTGTACTGACCTATGACGCGCACCGGTAAAATAGCACGCATCCCCAGCCGCATCCGTCACACCCTCAAAACCGCCCGAAAGTTGAGCCATCCACTCAGGAATTAAGCCTATACAAGGCAATACAAGGTGAAAAATATTTTGGAACTGCCCCCGCGCCCGCCAGCCGGCCGTCACCCGCCGCTCACCGGCTTGCGGATCGCCATCAGCAGCGGCTGGTTTGAATCCGATCTTGAGGAGTTTCAAAGGAGGCTCAGGGAGAGCCGCGAAAGGCGATGAGCGGGAATGTGCCAGAGAAGCCGCCGGGCGGCGAGTTGTTGCTGTACCGGACTGAGGATGGCCGGACGCGGCTTGAATGCCGTTTTGACGAGGGGACAATCTGGCTCTCGCAGGCGTTGATTGCCCAGCTGTTCCAGATTTCCATCCCGAATGTCAATATGCACCTCAGGAATATTTTCGCGGAGGGCGAACTCGGGGAACGGGCAACTATTAAGGATTACTTAATAGTTCGCCAGGAAGGGGCGCGCATGGTGTCCCGCTCACTGCGGCACTACAGGTTGGAGCCGCGATGCAGGTTTCGAACCGGCAACTCTCTCTCCCCAAAAAAATCATTAGGAGAAGCAAGTACTCTTCTGCAAGGCTTGTACCGACCCATGACGCGCACCGGTACAATTGCACGCATCCCCCGCAACATCCGTTACACCCTCAAAACCGCCCGGAAGTTGAGCCATCCACTCAGGAATTAAGCCTATACAAGGTAATAAAAGGTGAAAAAAATTTCCACGCTCAGGTCCATCGGACAAATCCCCTGCACCTCCTGCGCCGCGTGCGGGCTTCCAGGCTCCCCCCTTCCTGCTTGCCCGTTCGGCGAACATGGCCGACGCTGCACGCTGTCATGAACCGCGTCGTGGGTATCGAGACTGAGTACGGCTGCCTGGTCAACGAAGACCAGGGTCATGGCAACTCCGACTCCTGGCCGGTCCGCGTGAAAAACCACGTCTTCAAGAAGGCGAAGCTCGGGGCGATCGATTTGCATTACCGGGATTATGAGGAACCGCCGGGCAATGGCGGCTTTTTGCTCAATGGCGGTCGGCTTTACATCGACATGGGGCACCTGGAGTACGCGTCGCCGGAATGTCTCACCGTCAGGGACGCCGTGGCGTATGACATTGCGGGGGATTGCATCCTGCAGTCGGCGCTGGAGGCCCTGCGGGCGTCCGAGCATGTCTCCTTCCTCAAGAACAATATCGATCACCACACCGGCGCGACGTTCGGCTGCCACGAGAATTACCTCATGCGGCGGGAGGTGCAGTTCACCGCGCCGGTGCTCGGCACGCTGCTTTCATTCCTCGCGACCCGGCAGCTCTTTACCGGGGCAGGGAGGGTGGGCCAGGCGAACCCGCTTTCGTTCGATTGGGAATCAGGCGGCGAGGCCGGTACGCCCGTCGATTTTCAGCTCTCCCAACGGGCCGATCACATCGTCAACGACATCTACCAGTGGGTGCAATTCAACCGGGCCATCATCAATGCGCGCGACGAGCCGCACGCGGATTACCGGAAGTACCGGCGGCTGCATTTACTGATCGGCGATTCCAACATGAGTCCGTTCGCGAATGCACTAAAGGTGGGCACCACGTCGCTCATCCTGACATTGCTGGAGCGCGGGGAGCTGCCGCCGGGCGTCATCCTGGCCGATGCCGTGACCAGCACGCGGGAGATTTCCCGCGAGGGGACCGGGAGGGCGTCGGTGCGGCGGGAGGATGGGACGATGCGTTCCGCGCTGGATGTGCAATGGGCTTTTTTTGAGCAGGCTGAGAAGAAGCTCGGCCGCGACGATGCGGAGACGGATTGGATCCTGGAAAACTGGGCATTTACTCTGGACGCACTCGGCAGCAGGCCGGAGGTCCTGGTGGGCGGAGTGGACTGGATTTCCAAGAAGTGGCTGCTGGAGATGTTCCGCGAGAAGGAAGGGCTCACATGGCAGGATCCGTGGCTGCAAAGCATCGACCTCGAGTACCACAACATCAACCGGGAGAAGGGCCTCTTCCATGCCCTGACTCCCTCCAAGCGCATTGGCGAGTTCAACGACAGCGTGGTGAAACCGGAGGCGGTGCGCGAGCCGCCGCAGGATACGCGTGCGGCGGGGAGGGGACGGGCGATCAGCCGTTTCCAGCAAGGGGGGCAGTCGTACCTCATCAATTGGGATTCCATCGCCCTGGACTCCAGCCGGTACCTGATGATGGCGGACCCATTCGATACGTACGAGGGCGAGGTCGACGAATTGGTGGGTTGAGTGCCCGGCGGGCTCGGAGGGGGGCTGGATAGGAGTCTGTTGAAATACTGGGGGCAATTGTCAACAAATTGTAACAATCGTACCTTTTGCCATTCATTCATAATTTGGTCATTATCAACGCAATGGATCACTTATTTGGCTCAATCAGCTCGCTCCAGCTATTGTTCTTGGTCCTCGCGCTGGCGCTGGCCTTTGCCTTCGAGTTCGTCAACGGTTTCCACGATACAGCCAACGCGGTGGCGACAGTGATCTATACGCACAGCCTGCCGCCGGCGGTGGCCGTCGTCTGGTCAGGCATGTGGAATCTCATCGGCGTCCTCTGTTCGAACGGGCTGGTGGCATTCGGCGTGGTGGCGTTGCTGCCGGTGGAGCTCGTGATGAATGTCGGTTCCGGTGCCGGCTTTGCGATGGTCTTCTCGCTGCTGATATCCGCCATCGTTTGGAATCTAGGGACATGGTACCTCGGCCTGCCGGCATCCAGTTCGCACACTCTCTTCGGCTCCATCATGGGAGTGGGTCTTATGAATGCCATGCTGAACTCGGGCAGCTTTGCGGTGGGCGTCCGGACAGGCGTCAATTGGTCCAAGGCCCAGGATATTGGCGTGGCGCTGCTCCTCTCGCCGCTGGTGGGTTTCGTCTGCACCGCCCTGCTCTTTCTGCTCATCAAGGCCCTCATCAAGCGGCCCGAGCTCTACACGGAGCCCGATCCCAAAAAGGCGCCCCCGCTCTGGATTCGCGCGATTCTTTGCCTCACCTGTACCGGCGTCAGCTATGCGCACGGCTCGAACGACGGCCAGAAGGGCATGGGACTGATCATGCTCATCCTCATCGGGATCATCCCGGGTACGTATGCCCTCAATCTCGCGGGACAGCCCGCGGATGTCGCCAAAATCGTGGCGTTCTCGCACACGGCCGCGGCAATCATCCAGAAGCAATCGCCCGCTGCGCCCCCCGACGCCGTGACGGCATCCAAAACCCTCGGCGCGTATCTCAAGTCCGGCGGCGCATTCAATAGCAATATCTTCCCGGCCCTGGCGGAGAAGAATGCCGAGATTGATTCCTTCCTCAAGGGGCATGCAACGATCGCCGACATTCCGGAAAAACAACGCGGCGCGCTCCGCACTGCCTTTTACTACACCGCGGAGACGATTGGAAAATTGAACAAGGCCAAGAAGCTGACCGGTCCCGATGCGACGACGCTCACGACTTACCAATCCACGATTGAGAAGGAGACCAAGTACATCCCCCTCTGGGTTCAGGTGGCTGTCGCATTGAGCCTTGGGTTTGGCACGATGATCGGCTGGAAGCGCATCGTCGTGACAGTCGGCGAGAAGATCGGCAAGAGCCATCTCACGTATGCCCAGGGAGCGTCCGCGGAGTTGGTCGCCATGATCACGATCCTGCTGGCGACATTTAATGGGCTGAATGTCAGCACGACGCACGTCCTCTCCTCCGGCGTCGCCGGATCGATGGCGGCAAACCACTCCGGCCTCCAGATGGGGACGCTCCGCAATCTGCTCATGGCATGGGTGCTGACACTGCCGGTCTGCATTTTTCTCGGCGCCATGTTCTTCGCGGCTGCCCTGCTGGTCTTGGCCCGCGTGTTCGGCGTGCATTAGGGCGCATGGGTGGATGGACGATGGGGCGGCGGGATACCCGTCGAAATTGACATGAAAATAGCTCTTCACCGGCCGCGGCGAATCCACGGAGTCCCGGCTACGGGCGCCGAGTTCCGTGAATTCGCCACCTTCAGCCGTCGCGCTCGCCGACCATTTCCCCATCCGGCGAATTGCGTACCACGCGAAGCCAGAGATAGCCGGTCGCGGGAGTTGCTGGAATACGTACAAATGCGAGTAGGGAGCGGCCCGGCAAATGCTGCCGCCGTGCCGAACCGGTGATGTCAGGCTCGAAGAATGGCCGCGGAGTCGTGCCAGAGTCGGGCGGCCGTGGCGCGATTCTCGACACCGATGCGGACGAAAATCTGCTCGACGTGCTTTGCGATGGTCCTGACCTTTGCGCCGAGGATGAGCCCGATCTCCTCGTTCGATTTCCCCTCGGCGATCCAGTAGAGCACCTCGCCCTGCCGCGGGGTGAGGCCGAGGTGATCCGCGACCTGAGCGGCAGTGACCACGGTCTTCTCTTCGAAGTGAAGTTGGTAACCATCCTGACCGGTAGAGGCTGCGAGCCTGACTGTGAGTTGATGCCCGCCGGCCTCCAGCAGCAGCGGCGTGAAGGACTCGAACTCCTGCGCCTTCTGGATGTTCCGGAGCAGCCAGCCGCGATAAGGCTCGGGCAATTGCCGCGGACTCAGCGAGGCCGGGGTGCGATACCGGGCGATGAGCGCGGCGGCTTTTTCCGTCGCGAACAGGATCCGGCAAAATCGATCAACCTCCGCGACGGCGACGCAGGCCAGGGCCGAGTCCCGCTGCGAGACGGCATTTGCCCGCGCCCATGCCTGGGCAAAATGCGGAGTCAGCAACGTCATCAAGTCGCGCTGCTCCACGCTGAAATCGCACGAGATTCGATTGATCGAAAAAGCGGCCTGCGAAGTTTGGGTAATCGGGAATATGCAGCCGAGCTGGTACTTCAAACTCGCGATGCGGAAGACGTGATTGTAGAGATTCGTGGCACGCCATTCCCGGGTAGTGGCAACATCCGACAGGCGAATGGCTTCGTCCATATTGGTGGCGGCGACATGTTTCACGCTGGGATGCTCCCCGATATAAAACTCGAAGGCGGAACTCGTCTTTTCGTCGAGTTGATCGGGAGCGGAAATCGTGACAACGCGGTCTGTATGGAACTCGTTGTATGCATAGCAATCACCCTGCAGCAGCTTATCGAGAGCGGCGATCGCCGCGCCGGGGACGGAGGGGAGATCGAGGGGCGCGTGGATAAGCAGCAAAGCCTCGGAGAAGGTCTTGAGCTGCCTGGCATTCAGATTCGGATTCTTCCGCTGATATTTACCTGCCATGGCACCGGAGTATGGAGGCCACGCCCCCTGGGGAACAAGTCAATTGGACTGGACGGAGGCGGATACGGCCTTGCATGCGTGCAGGGAGGAGCCGGACGCCTTCGGGCAGATTAATCAAACTAACGTTCTTTTGAGCGCAAGTCGGCTTCCTCTGGTATGAGCAGCAAATCGAGCATTCGCGCGTGATTATTCAGAAAATCTTTCGTCACCTGGTAATGTTCCGTCTCCTGATAGGCCACGGCGTGAACTCCGCGCTCACTGAATTCATAGATCGTCGCGTGCGGATAGGCGAGGAGGATGGGCGAATGGGTTACAATCACAAGCTGGCTGTGATGCCACGCCAGCCGATGCAGGAGAGTCAGAACGGCGAGCTGCCGTTGCGGCGACAGTGCGGCCTCGGGTTCGTCAAACAGGTAGATACCGTCGCCTTGAAGCCGGTTGGTCAGCAATGCCAGGAAAGCTTCGCCGTGTGATTGAGCGTGCAGAGATTTGCCGCCATAGCCGTAGTCGATGCCCCGTTCGTCAATTTCCGTCGCGATATTATGGAAGCTTTCGGCTCGCAAGAACCAACCATCACTGTGGTAGGCAACGCGGGAGAGCGTGAGATGCCGATGCAGGTCGGAACTGGGTTGGAGATCGTCGGTCATGCCGCGCTTCCAGCCTCCGGCGGTGCTGAAGCCACACTTTACGGCGATCGCCTCCAGCAAGGTTGATTTGCCGGTTCCATTCTCGCCAATGAAAAAAGTCACTGCGGGGTGAAACTCGATTCTCTTGAGCTTCCGAATAGCAGGGATGGTAAATGGAAATTCGCGACCTCTAGGCACGCTCAAATCCAGCCGATCGAGAAAACCGCCGCCGAACCGTGGCGTTTTCTTCATTCCGCCATCGGATCGCCTTCGCGGCATTGTGTACAATAATCCGACGCGCAGTAATTCTGCACCCAGCCAGTTCCGATCAACGGCCGGTAATGCCCGCATTTCTCACATACCTCTTCGATGAATATCCGGTAGGCCTCGCGGCAGGTACAATGTTCACACACGTGAAATGCCACACCGGCCAGTGCGAGTTTGGCCAGGGCCATCTTGAGTGCGGTCTCCGCCTGTTCCTCTGTCCTCACTGCCGCCACTGAGGGAAGTTGGAGGTCGGCCAGGAATTCCATGAGGGGGGTCTGCTCTCCGTGCTCCAGCATCTCATCCATCAATTCCGTTTCTTCCAACGCTTTGATCGTATCTTCGGACTCTCCGGAAATCTCGCGATCCGTCCGGCGCGCCTTTCGTTCGAGTTCGGAGGCAAGATCGGCGGGGATCAATCCATACTCCGCCTCGCTTTCCTCTTCCGGCTCCGAGATGAGATCTTCGTCCGGCGAATAGATGTCATCGTCACTGGGCTCATCAATGGTCTCGCCCGTGCTTTTTTCCAGGCGGCGCTTTTCCATCTCTTGCATCTCCGCATCGAAACTCTCCTGCTCGGCTTGATCCCGTGCGGCGATTTCATCTTCGCTCAAAATGTCGAGTTTCGAGAATGGCAACTCGATAACCACCCGCCCATTCTGGCCGAACCATTCGAGATAGAGGCAATCCTCCCAATGGGTCGGTGGCTGTTCTCCGAGATCGGAGCGGCGCAGGAATTCTTCAGTGGAGCAATCGAAGACCCTTACTTTTCGCGCTGCCGTCATTTTGCCTGTCGGCCCAATCTGCTGGGGATGGAATTGAGCTACAAGGCGCCGGTCTTCATCGGAAGGTTCCCGGTCATTGCCAGGAACTTCAAACTCCAACTTCCGACCACGCAGGTCTGGAGAGGGAGCGCCAGTTAGCTCAAATGCAATAACCATCTCCCCTCCGCGCAGCAGCAATCGGCCATGGGTGGAGTTGCGGTGGGAATTCATGAAAAATCCGGCAACCACGAGATCGCTCAATCGAAAAGCCATGAGAGCGTTATTTCAAAACTTGGATTTGCCTGCAATCTCATAGGCTCCACGAGAAATCGCCCGAATCATTGCCCGCTCATCCCCCTGCCATGGCGCCGACGATGAAGAATGGCTCGATGCCGCTGATGACTGCGCCGGGTAACTGGGTTTCGGGTGGATCGTTGGAGAGATCTTCCTTACAGGCGTAGAAACGGATGAAGGGTCTGCGTTGCAAGGTGACATGGTCGCGAATTGTCCCGCGCAGGACTGGATTCTGGGCCTCCAGCGCGTCGAGGACGGCGCGGAGCGTGATCGGGGATGGGATCTCCAGTCGCAGCTCTCCATCGATCCCCGCGAGTGTGCGCAGGTGATAGGGGAGCACCACGCGGATCACGGCAGAGTCTGGGCTTCGACCGACAGCACGGCAGGAAGATCACGGACGATCGCAGCCCACGTGTCGCCGTTGTCTGCTGAGGCATAAACCTGGCCGCCGGTGGTTCCGAAATAGACGCCGCAGGGATCGAGCTTGTCAGCGGACATCGCATCGCGCAGGACGTTGACGTAGCAATCCTTCTGCGGAAGACCTCTTGTGAGCGGCTCCCAATCGTTCCCGCCGGTGCGGCTTCGGTAGACGCGGAGTTTCCCCTCCGGCGGGAAATGCTCCGAGTCGCTCTTGATGGGAACCACATAGATGGTCTCCGGTTCGCTGGCGTGGACCTGGATGGGGAAGCCGAAATCTGATGGCAGGTTGCCGCTCACTTCCGTCCAGGACTCGCCGCCATTGTCGCTGCGCATGACATCCCAATGCTTTTGCATGAATAAGACATCAGGTCGCGAGGGATGCATGTCGATGCGATGCACGCAATGTCCGACCTCCGCGTCTGGATCGGGTAACTCGAACGGGGATTTCAAGCCGCGGTTGGCGGATTTCCACGTGATACCGGCGTCATCGGAGCGAAAGACACCTGCGGCGGAGATGGCTACGAAGATACGTTGCGGGTCGAGTGGATCTAGGACGATGGTATGCAGTCCCATGCCGCCGGCGCCGGGCTGCCAGAGATCGCTTTTGACGCCGCGCAGGCCGGGGAGTTCGTTCCAGGTGACGCCGGCATCGGTGGACTTGAACAGACCAGCATCTTCGACCCCCGCGAAGACGATATCCGGGTCGGCAGGCGAGGGCTCCAGGTGCCAGACGCGCTTGAACTCCCAGGGGTGTTGCGTGCCGTCATACCACTTATGGGTTCCCGGAGTACCGTGATAGCGGAACTCATTGCCGACCGTTTCCCAGTTCTTCCCGCCATCATCCGAGCGCTGGATCACCTGCCCAAACCAGCCGCTGGTCTGCGATGCGTAGAGCCGCTCCGGGTGGACCGGGGAGCCTTTGAGGTGATACATTTCCCAGCCCCCGAAGTGGGGCCCGGTGATGTCCCACTGATCGCGTTTACCATCGGAGGTGAGGATGAAGGCGCCCTTTTTGGTGCCGATCAAAAGCCGAATCTTGCTCATGGGGTTACGACGATATTGCGATGGAAACAGATGGGCGGCAAAGTTTTTACGCGTGACAGCGTTCGCGGATCACCAGCACTGGGCATGGAGCGTGCCGAACCACCCGCTCAGTCGTGCTTCCGAGTAACGCGTGCTTCAAGCCTGTGTTGCCGCGTGTGTTGATGACGATCAGGTCGATTTTGTGTTCCAGCGCCGCCTTCACGATTTCATCATACGCCACGCCGTTTCGGACGATGATGTTCGCGAGAAGCTCGGAGGGAATCCTCCGGTGCGCGAGAGCTTTCAATTTATCCTCGGAAGGTTTCCGGATCGAGAACTCCTGATCTGGCAGATGGGCGAATTCTGTAGCGACGAGTTGGGCCTGGCAGACGTACAGAAGCGTGATTTTCGCCATCATCAGTCGCGCGATCGGTATGGCCTGCTTGAGCGCCTCCCATGAGGCCTCGGAAAAATCGATCGGCACCAGGATGCGGTGTACCCACGGCTCGATTGCGCCGAAGGATTCGCACGAGGGTTCATGTCCGGAAGAGGGCGGTGTCATTGATGAAGAGAATGCAATTATGTGCATTATTGCGCTCAAATGCCAGACTCTGATAATGCTCCCGCAATGAGCGTGCAGCATCGAACTGGCGGCGCTTCCCGTTGCGAGAGGAAAATCCGCGCCGGCCGGACATCAAGGTGGCAGGCTCTCCGGCGGTGGTGCTGGCTCGGCCCGGGATGTTTCGTGGTTGCGGGAGGCGCCGCGATGTCTGCCAAAGACCTCGCTCCGCCATCGTCAGGTCAACCTTGGAGCCCGCCGAAGCTCGGCCAATATGAGGGGGAACTGGCGGCAGAGGCGATGCAGTATCAGAAGACGCCGGCCGAGGCGCCGATTGACCCGCGAAAGGTGTATGATCTGCCGGAATTGATCGATATCGCGCAGCGGAATAATCCGGAAACCCGGATTGCCTGGGAGCGCGCGCGGCAGGCGGCCGAGGCTGTGGGACTCAGCCAGAGCGCCTATTATCCGTACCTGGTGGCATCGGCGGGGGCGGGTTACTCGCGTGCGTTCCTGCCATTCCCATCGCTCGCCGTTGATCAACGGGGGCTGGTACAGCAATTGGTCGAGGCGGTGCCGGGGGCGGCGGTGAACCCCGGAGCGGCATTGCGGACGCTGGAGACGAGGAATCTAAACGTGGCTGCGCCACCGGTATCGGTGACGGGTGGCGGAACGCTTCTGCTCGATACTGTCGATACCAATGCGACCTTGAGCGTAAAATGGCTGCTCATCGATTTCGGCGAGCGGGGGGCGATCGTCGATGCCGCAAAACAGCAACTGATGATGGCCGACGTCGGTTTCAACGCCACGCACCAGAAGCTCGTCTTCGAGGTGACGCGGGATTTTTACGATCTGGGAAATGCCCGCGAGCAGGTGGCCGTCGCCCAGAGCGCGTTGCGAGCCGCGCAAACAGTCGAGCAGGCGGTGAAGGCGCGCGTGGAGAGTGGACTGGCGATCAAGCCGGAGCTGCTCGAGGCCCAGCAGCAGAGCGCGCAGCGCGAGTTTGACCTTGCGGCGGCGCTGGGTGCGGAAAGCGACGCGCAGGTGGCGTTGATCGATAGCCTTGGCATTCTGCCGACGACCTCGATCCAGGTCGCCGATTTTGCAGACAAGCCAATCCCCCAGGTACCCGAGGAGTCTGTGGATGAGTTGATTGACATGGCGCTTTCGCATCGGCCCGACCTTGTGATCAAGCTGGCGAACCTTCGGGCGAAGCAGGCCGGGGTTCGCGCGGCGCGGGCGGATTTTTATCCGAAGGTTGCAGTGGGGGCGAATGTCGGGGATGCAACGCTCAATACAAGCTTTGGCGACTCCGGATATGTGGGCGGTCAGCATTCCATCTATGGAGCGGATTTGAGCGTTGAGCTGCCGATCTTCGACGGTTTCGAGCGGATCCAGAAACTGCGCATCGCGGAGGCGGATCTCGATGCGGCGGAGAGCGAACTTGCGGAGGCCCGCGACTCGGCGGTGCAGGAGGTGTGGAAAGCGTACACCGATTTCAGGACCGCGCTGCGCGAGCAGGACGCTGCCGCCAAATTATTGGCGGCTGCCGAGAATGCCTATGCGGCGGTGCTCGAGTCTTATAAGAATGGGCTCAGCACCTATCCTGATGTCGTCAATGCGGAGCGCGACGTAAGCGCCGCTCGCAGCGTGGGGCTCAACACACGGGCCTCAATTTTCACCAGCGCTGCGGCTCTTGCGTTTAGCATCGGGGACCTCGCCCGGCCGAACTCGGTGCCATCGCAATAATCCATGAAACATTCGCTCTTCCGGCTGAGTCTCATTGTTGTGTTGGCGGGCGCGCTATCCGGGTGTGCCGGGGTGGGTTTTCATTCACCGGCAATCGATGTCCTGGGCTCTTATTTTCCGGCGTGGATGCTCTGCATCATCGTTGGATTGGTGCTCACGGTGATCAGCAAGCTGTTGCTGGTTGCATTCAAGTTTGAATCCTATGTGCGGCCTTCGCCGCTTGTTTATCCCTGCCTGATGCTGATCTTCACGATGTCTGTCTGGCTGGTATTTTTTCATAACTAAACATCCATGAGCGATCCAAAACCACCGCGTGGGGAACTGGCCGAGGCCGAACCCAAGAGCCCGGCAACGAAACCGGCCCCATCCGGTGCCGCGCCGGGCGCTGAACGCAAGGCTGCCGGCAAAATCCTTAGCCTGCTGATCGTCTGCGCGGCGATCGTGCTCGTCCTGTGGGTTTGGAATATTGAGGAGCATCATCCGCGCACCGACGATGCCGTGGTGCGGGCGAATGTGGTGGAGATCGTCCCGCGGGTGAGAGGCCAGATTATCAACGTGTGCGTGGAGGACAACCAGGCGGTCAAGGAAGGGGATCTGCTGATCGAGATCGATCCCGATGATTACAAGCTGGCACTGGAGAAAGCCAATGCGGACCTGGCATCGCTGGATGAGCAGATCGCGGTGGCGCGCGCGCAGGATGCCGAGTTGAAATTTGCGGTCAAGGCCGCGGCGGCGGCGGTCGAGAGCGGGAACGCGCAACTGATGCAGGCCGAAGACAGCCTGCACAGGCTCGAGCCGCTGCTCCCGAAGGGCTTTGCCACAGCGGAACAGGTGGACCAGGCAAAAACGGCGACGGAAGTGGCCACCAGTGAAGTCGCGGCACAGGAAGAGCAGTTGAACCAGGCAAAGGCCGCCCTGAGCCAGCTCCAGACTCTGACTGCGGAACGTCCCGGTGCGGTCGCCGCCGTGCATCTTGCTGAGCTGGAGCTCTCATACTGCGAAGTGCGGGCGCCATTCGCGGGGCGCGTCATCAACCTGAACCTTTCAGCCGGCGCGTACGCGAGCGCGGGCATCCCGGTGTTCTCGCTCCTCGACACGCGGCGTTGGTATGTGATGGCGGATTTCCGCGAAGGCGAGCTTCGATACATGGCGCCCGGAACCGATGCGGAGGTGTATCTGCTCTCCGCGCCGGACCGGCGTTTCATCGGAAAAGTGCAGGGTATCGGCTGGGCGGTGGAACCGGAGGATGAGATCGATATCCCACACAGCCTGCCGTATGTGAAGCGTGAGTTAAACTGGGTCCATGTCGCGCAGCGGTTTCCAGTTCGCATCGAGGTCGAGGATCCTGATCCCAATCTCTTCCGCATGGGCGAATCGGCTGTGGCAATCATCAAGGGAGCTGGCGGATAGATGGATGCGGTGTCTGCACTCCCGCTGACGACGCGGCCCGGATGGCTGGATTGGCTGCGGCGCGCGCTGGCGCCTGCGCCGGGCCGGTGGGACATGACGTTGCGCATCGTCGTCACGACGGTGCTGGTCGTGATCATCTCGATGGCGCTGCAAATCCCGGAGGTGTTGCTCTCCGCCTTTATGGTGATCTTTGTGACGAAGGAAAACAAAGTGATCACCACTCTGGTGGGGACCATGCTGATTCTTGGTGTCACCATTGCCATCGGCATCAGCATATTGGTTTATCGATGCACGTTCGACTACCCGGAGATTCGCGTTCCAGTGATGGCGGCAGTGCTCTTTGCGGGGTTCTTCGCGTTGCGGGTGCTGGCAGTGGGACCGCTGGGATTTGGAATCGGTTTTGTCGTCGCGGCGACGCAGAGCATCGCGGAGTTGATGCCCAGCGCGGAGTACCTGGTGCGCTGGCTTCTCTGGTTTTGGGTGGCCATCACGTATCCCATTGTGCTCACAGTCATCGTCAACCGGCTGATGGCGTCGGCGCCAAAACCGAAAACCGGCGGCCCGCCAAAGCCGCGGAAGCGCATGGTCGCGGCTGACGCCTTCAGCAACCCCGCGCATGTACATTTCGCGCTCAAGGTCACGCTGGCCGCTATGACCTGCTACATCATTTACACCGGCCTCGATTGGGCCGGGATCCACACTGCTTTCATTACCTGTTGCTTTATCTCGCTCGAAAGCATGGGAGCGACGTTGCACAAGGGGACCTTGCGGCTGGCGGGATGCGCGTGCGGCGGGCTGCTCGGTTTTCTTTCCATCATGTACCTGGTCCCGCATATGGAGAGCATCGTCTCCCTGGCGTTGCTCATTGCCGCGGTCGCGGCGCTGGCTGGATGGGTTGCGGCTGGCAGCGAGCGCATTGCCTATGCAGGACTTCAGATCGCCCTGGCCTTCTATATGTGCATTTTGCAGGACCTTGCGCCGGATACCGATTTTGTTAAAATCCGGGATCGCATCGTGGGAATCGTGCTCGGCATCGCGGTTACCACGCTGGTGTACCGCTATATCTGGCCGGAGCGTGGACCGGAGGGGGCCCGGCAGGCCCGATAAGAAACCGAACCATGAACGCAGCCTACCTTCCAGCCCTCGCCGCGCTTGTCGGCTCAGCGATCGGCGGCCTCACCTCGCTTGCCACTTCGTGGCTGACCCTGCGCACCCAGGCGAGGACGCAGCAGCGCACGCTGGAGAGGGTCAAGCGCGAGACCTTGTTCGCAAAGTTTATCGAAGAGGCATCGGTCCTCTATGCGGATGCGTTTACGCACGAAAGCACCGATCTAGCCAGGCTTAGCCAGCTCTATGCGATGATCAGCCGAATGCGTCTCCTGTCGTCAAAGAGCATCGTCGAGCATGCGGAAAAAGTTTCGCACATGATCATCGAAACCTACCTCGCGCCGAACAAGACCTTCCGGGACGTGCTCGAACTAAAGGATAACGGGGCGCTGGACCCGATGAAGGAATTCAGTGACGCATGCCGCGAGGAGCTGCGGGCGTTCGGTCCATCGTGACTGCGGCGTCATCCCATATTTCTTTGCACGTAGATCAGGTGTTTCGTCAGGAGAGAGCATGAGCCCCTGATCGATTACCCGAGGTATTGATCGTCGCTGACTTTCTCCAACCACTCGACTACCTTGCCGTCGAGGGCTTCCTGGATGGCAATGTGGGTCATGGCCGTGGTGGGGGCTGCTCCGTGCCAGTGTTTTTCGCCGGGCGGGAACCAGACGACGTCGCCAGGGTGGATATCCTCGATGGGCCCCCCCTCGCGCTGGGCCCGGCCGCTGCCGGCGGTGACAATCAATGTCTGGCCGAGCGGATGGGTATGCCACGCCGTGCGGGCGCCGGGCTCGAATGTGACGCTGGCGCCGGCTACCCGGGCGGGGGCGCCTGCCTGGAACAGGGGATCGATGCGCACAGTGCCGGTGAACCAATCGGCAGGTCCCTTGCCGGAGGGTTGCGAGCCGATTCTTTTGATATCCATGGAGGTGTTTTCGTTTATGGCCTGATCAGCGTCCCACGGTTGCCATGAGTTGAGCGGGGTAGCGCTCTCCCTCGATCTGGATTTCGGCCGCGGCACGTTGAATTTCCTCAAGGTCGGCATGCGTCAGTTCGACCTCCGCGGCGCCGAGATTCTCGTCGAGCCGGTGAAGTTTGGTAGTGCCGGGGATGGGCACGATCCACGGCCGCTGCGCGAGCAGCCATGCCAGCGCGATCTGCGCAGGGGTCGCCTTTTTCTCGGTCGCAATATCCTTCAGCAGATCGACCAACGCCTGGTTTTTCTCCATCGCCTCAGGCGTGAAGCGCGGCAGGATTTTCCGGAAGTCGCCTTCCGCCAGCTTGGTATCGCTGGAAATCGCACCAGTCAGGAAGCCCTTGCCGAGCGGGCTGAAGGGGACAAAACCGATGCCGAGCTCCTCGCACGCATCCAGGATGCCATTGGTCTCCGGCCCGCGAGTCCAGAGCGAGTATTCATTCTGCAACGCCGTGATGGGCTGCACCGCATGTGCGCGGCGGACGGTCTGGGCGCCGGGCTCCGAGAGGCCGAAATGCTTTACTTTGCCCTCGGCGATCAGCTCCTTGACCGCGCCGGCGACCTCCTCGATCGGCACGTTCGGGTCCACGCGGTGCTGATAGAGCAGATCGATGAAATCGGTCTTGAGCCGCTTGAGCGAGCCCTCGACGGCCTGCTTGATATGCTCCGGCTGGCTGTTGAGGACGGGCGGCCCTTTCGTCCCGCGAGGATCGGTATCGGGGCGGATATCGAAGCCGAATTTCGTGGCGATGACCACTTGATCGCGGAATGGGGCGAGGGCTTCGCCGACGACTTCCTCATTGGTGAACGGGCCGTAAACCTCGGCGGTGTCAAAGAAGGTGACGCCGCGCTCCACGGCATGGCGGATCAGGGCAATACCCTCTTCCTTGCTCACCTGAGTTCCATACCCGAAGTTCAGCCCCATGCAGCCGAAGCCGATCTCCGAGACTTTCAAATGATGATTTCCGAGTGTGCGTGTTTTCATGGGTGCGTAAAAATTAAAACGTAGGGCGAGCTTACTTTGCGGGGGCGCATTCGTCGCGTCCGATCTGCCGGCGCATGGCCGCAGGGATCAGGCGTTGGTCCCGCCATCGACAGTCAGGTTCGCGCCGGTGATGTACCCGGCTTCCGGGCCGGCAATAAATGCCACCAGCGGGGCGACCTCGTTCACGTGTCCGTAGCGATGCAGCGCCGTATTGGCAATCTGCGGCACCGCCCAGTCGCCGCCGGCCGGCGCAGACCGGTGCCGGCGCCGCGCTCACTTTCACGGACCAAGCCGCCGCCGGGTCGCAGGGCTACTATCAGATCCAGGTCTCACCTTGATTCTCATCCCCCTCGTTTCCACCAGTGAAACTGGTGAAGCCTGGGAGATTCGAACCCGTGACCTCCTCTCGAATGCCATTAAAGGCGTCTCCGGTGGTGTGCTGTCAACGACCGCCGCGGTCACTGGTCGTTGATGGCTCCGTTTCCTCCCTCCTGGTGGGGAAATTCTAAGACTTCACAACCTCACCGAAGAACATAAGGCGAAAACGCCTCGCTCCGAGGTTGCGCCCCGGGGCTATCGGGCGCACACCCAAGGTTTTCGAGCATGGCCGGACATGATGCGCCCTTCTGGTCCGCTACCGGTCGAAATGAGTGACAAACCCCGTATCTTCCCGTATATTCCCCCCATGCCAACCAAAGGTTATCGCCCCATCATTCGCCCGAAGAATCTGCGTGGAACCGTGCCTATTGAGGCAATCCGGAAGGCCGTACGCGAGGTCAGGGAATTGCGCAATGATCCGGATGGGTACAGGGCCATGGTGAAGCGGTACGCCAATACAGTCGTGCGGATTGTGCCTGGCTGATGGCCGATTCCCAATACCGGAACAGCGTGTTCATCAATTGCCCGTTTGACGGTGAGTATTTGCCGGTCTTTCGCGCCATTGTTTTCACCGTTTCCGTGTGCGGGTTCGTCCCTCGATGCACCCTGGAGCATGACGACGCGAGCCAGGTGCGGCTTGAGAAAATTTACCGATTGATCGGGTCCTCAGCGTTCGGCATTCACGATATTTCGCGAACGGAACTCGACGAGGAGAATCAGTTGCCACGGTTCAATATGCCGCTGGAGCTTGGTTTTTTTCTTGGGGCAAAGCAGTTTGGGGCAGGCCGGCATCGACTAAAGCGGTGTCTGGTTCTGGACCGGGAGCGTTTCCGGTTTCAGAAGTTCATTTCGGACATTGGCGGGCAAGACATCAAGGCTCATGGAAACAGCCCGCAAACCGTCGTTCGCACTGTGCGCGATTGGCTGCGGAATGCAGTCGGCCAGGGGAAGATGCCGGGCGGCTCGCATCTTTGGGACAGATACCAAGCGTTTACAACGGAACTACCCCGTATGTGCGAGACTGCGCAACTGACGCCCGCGCATCTGACGTTTCGTGACTTTTACCAGCTCGTGCTGGAGTGGATTTCCCCGGATTGATCCGAGGCGACCAATTCTCTCACAGCTTGTGCGAGTTTTTCCGGCACGGGCTGCGTCTGAATTTCGGCCCCTCCCAATTCTGCAACAGCTTGTTGCAGAAAGTCGGAATGGGTCGATTTCTTCGTCCGTTTCAATTCTGCAACAGCCTGTCGCAGAAATTCCGGCTCGGAGTAGGCCATATAGAGCCGCTTCATCTCCCAAATGCTCCGCAGCGAGAAACCGCGCACGCCGGGAAACTCGGCCCGTAGGTCGGCTGCGAGGCGTTCCACCACCGCATCCCCCCAACCCGCCGTCTGCTGCTTCTCCGCGATGCTCCGCCCAATGTCCCAATAGAGGAGGACCAGTTCACGGTTGGCAGCGCGGGCGGCGGAAATGCGGGCGTGAAGAATGCGATCCTTGAGCGACGCGAGGAAGGCCGGGTAATCAGGGTGAGACAACGCTGTGGTCATGGCCGGGTGGCTTTCGCGATTATCATGTTGAACCTCAACTTTGGGGGGAAAGTCGGTCTGGATCAAACCTTCCTTCCCGCACCGTTGCCGTCGTCATGGCAGAGCGCCTGCTCGTGGGCTCTTTGGGTGTCTTTGATGGAGATCCCGATTTCCTTCTCATCCCCGTCGTCTCCACTCTGAAATGGAGCCTAGGGGATTCGAACCCCTGACCTCCTCAATGCCATTGAGGCGCTCTACCAACTGAGCTAAGACCCCGAACTAGCTGAAATTCGTCATGAAAGCGGGCGTTACTATGCCGTCAAAAAGCACGGGGGCAAGATCAAATCTCACAGTCCTTCGCAAGAAGACCGGGCTGCCCATCACGGACCGGAAAATGGCCGGGAGCGGTCCCTGAGCATGGCGGGAGCGGCTGGAGGCTATAAAAGAGACGGGAGGACGCACGCTGACCCCGCGCCACCCGGTAGCGAAACTGTGGGCCGGGGTGTGTCAATGACGGATTGATAACCGGCCCCAGTGTTTTTTTTGATGCCTGAGTGCAACAGCGAGTGCTCGTGAAAGATTCGTGAATGATCCCCTGTCTTAACGGGGTCTGGAGCCCAAGGCCCAGGCTCGCAAGCCACCGGGGGCACGGTACCGGAATGGAGCGCAACCCCGATTAGGGAGCGATGACCCGGTAGAAGCGCGTCGGGTAGAGCGGGGCGTCGACGTCCGTGAATGTAAACGTGCTCGTGGAAGGTAACACGGAACCGATCTGGGTCCAACCCGCGGAGTTTGCCGGATTCGTGTTCGCCTCAATCAATACTGTCTGGAGGATCGTCCCCGTCTCCCGCACCGTTAATTGGAGGCCACCGTTTGGCAACGGCACAATACCGTTTACCACCGGCGTTGCCGGCACAGGGTTCGTAACGAGTGACGGGAGGTAAATATAGGCGGAAGTATTTCCCGCAGTATCGAGGGCCGTGACACCCCATAGCACCGAGGTGCCAGGAGACAGGCCGGTGACTGTAATCGTGGTCCCGGAGATGCTCGCAATACCGATCGGATTCTGGGAAAAAACACCGTTGTAGACGCCAATGAGGTCGTAACTGGCCAATGGGAGACCGCCGGCTGGGGCAGTCCAGGCGAGGGTGACCGAGGTCGATGTCAGCCCGATTATCTGGAGATTGGTCGGTGCGGGAGCGGGGAGTGTAGCGGCGCCGATGCTCGCATATCCGGATGTCCCACTTACGCCGACGGCCCGGACATAGTAGGCTTGAGACAAGCCCGCCGCGAGACCGCTTAGCGTGATGTTGGTCCCGGAGGTCGAACTGCCGATTTGCGTGTATATGACTGTGCCCCCGCTCCCCTTCGATCCGTGAATGGCATGCCCCAGGTAGACGCTATAGGTCACAGCGCCGACAGTCGGGTCTTCAGGATTCCATGAAAGACTTACCGAACTCTCGGTGACGCCGGTCACCGTGAGGTTGGTCACAACCGTTGGCGGTGGATTGGGAACAGTGATGTTAAAACTCCAATTCACGGAGCCCGCATAATTGGCAGCCTGAATTGTCACCGGATTGCTCCCGATTTGCGCCAACCCCTGCGGCGTCCATGTAACTGCGCCAGTAAAATAGTCCACCTGCATTCCTGTCGGGCCGCTGACGAGCGTATAAGTCGGCGGCGGACTCCCGGAAGCGTTGATGGAGGAAGAGTAGGTCCCAAGGTAAGTGCCGGTCGTGCCTGGATATTGCGTGAACGCAGGCGCACTATCCGGCACATTCAATTGCTGGCTGCGCCAGACATCCGTGAGATCGTTGCCATTGATGTCAACTCCCCCCATGACCAGCAGGCGTCCAAGGCTGTCCACAGCAATTGCGGCCTCGCTCAAGGCTTCGGGCAGGGGCGTTCCACTCGTCCAGGTATTACTCGTTGGATTGTAAACCTGAACCGCATTGGTTGCAGCGCCGCCGGTAATGCCCCCCGCGACATAAATTTTGCCATCGGGCCCCATGGCCGCCGCGCTTCCGGCCACCGCGGTGGGCATTGAGGCCATTGGTGTCCAGGTCTTCACGCTAACGGAGTAGCGTAGCACCGTTGCCAGTTCTGACTTATTCACTGCGTCCGTGATCCCGCCGAACACATAAATAGAGTTCGTGCCGTCAAAGACTGCCGGGAATTGATATCGCGGCGCGGGGAGCGAAGTGACGGAAGACCATGCGTTTGAGTCCTGATTATACATCTCCGCCGAAGCCAGCGGTTGTCCGTTGGCGTCCAATCCGCCGAAGGCGTATGCGTTGCCGTTGCGATCCTTCGCGTAACCAAGGTAGGAGCGGGCAGTTTGCAGGGATGCCAGCGCGGATACTCCATCCGAGGGACTAAAACTGTACACGGCGTTGGTCGCGCCGGTTCCGTCATCGCCACCGAAATAGGTTATCATTCCCCCGCCGCCAATGGCTCCGCCGCCAACCGTGGGGTTATTAAAATTATAAACCGCCGGATATGTCCAGTAGCTGTTCGCGGCCCCAAGTTCCTGGACCAGGTACTGGGGAGTCCCATCGGATTCGCCACCGATCAGGAGATTAAATCCATTTGAGTCAACAGTCGTCGCAGCCCCACTGCGGGGCGAACCGAGATCGGGTCCCGGGTACCATGCCAGTGGCGCGGCAGAAAGGGTGCTTCCGATCAACGACAGTAGCGCCCAAGCCAGCCACTTGTTGGAAACACCGTGCGCGTCCGATTCTATCCAATGTTTCTCATTTGGTATCATTTTCATGGGGGGTATATGCGGGCGAACGCAGTTTAATCCCTGCTCGGCGGTACCGCAAACTTTTTTGATGTGCAACGCCTGTTGCAGCAGGATGAGATTCTGGTCCTGATGCAACCTTGCACTGCTCAGTTTCTATCGTGAGAAGAGAGGGCCGCATAACAATGAATGTTGAAGTGCCTCTCTACGGCGAAATACCTGCGATTCTTCCGGTAAATGGATTGAACCCGCGGTCCAGCGCTTGCGTCCAAACCAGTGCTACATTTCCGGTACCGGATGCGATTTTCAGCAGGTGGTTGCCAGGCAGAATCTTTTCGGAGCCCACCATCTGCGTTCCGTCGATCTTGCCATTGAGTTTCCCACCGTCGGAGACGATCGAATAAGTGCCGGCAATGTCTGTATGAAATGCTATTGCAGGACGGGCGAGGCCGAGATTTTCCCCCGCCACCCATATTTTACCGTCGCCCTCGAGGAAGTTGGCCTCGAGCCACCTCTGATCGTCCGGCCTTAGACGATGGTTAATAGCAACATGGGTCTCAGTTTGAATCATCCTTTCCCTGGCATCATCGGGAATTAGCCCGACCTGGATTCGCCTGATTGTAACGCCTTCGAAGACCCAGTAAGTCGGACGGTTCCGGAATATGGTTTCTCCCTTTCCATCCATTACGAAGTCTTTGGGATTCGTCAGATGCAGCGCGATTGCCAGGCTCTGCTCATACTTCTTCATCTGATCATCCATTGGCGATTGCAGTGCGCAAATCGCGACACCCTCGCATCCAAGCAATAATACCCCTGCCACTGGGATAAAAATTCGCGACGGGAGGCGCGTCAATCTCAGGAGGTGAAACAATAGTGGCAATAAAGTCAGAGCCGCGAGCGGTACGAGAGGCAAAAAGTCCTGCGCCGTAACCAGTGGGCAGTAACTACGGAGCAGGAAGTAATAGGCGCCGCCCGTCATCAGTATAAGCGCACGCCCAACGCCGCTGCGCGCATTTGCGCGGCTGTGACGGATGCAAATCCATCCCAGGGCTAGCAGCACCGGCAGCGATAGCGGGAACAGCCAGAGATGAAACCCGGACTTTCTCCACTTTCCGAGCCCCGGCGCCGCATTATGCTGAACAACACAATAATACATCTGGCGCATCGCTCCGTGTGCCGTGAAGAATGCGGCCAGCAATGCCGGCACGACGACCATTCCCGCCAGGATCAATCCTAGCGATTTAGCAATGGTTTTTACATCGATGCTCCGCCGCGAGATTACATGCAAAACGAGCAATCCTGCAGCAGCGAAGCCAAGCGAGACCAGCAGCAAGGAGGTTTTTGTTGATACGGCGCAGCAAGTCCCCATCGTAAGCCCGAAAATTAGTGCTCGCCTGCCCACCATCGGGCCGCTCACGGCCAGCCAAACAGCAGTCAGCCAGATTGTGGTCCAGAGGTCATCGGTTCGAAATTCCGTAGTCACCAGGAAAAATAGCGGGATGCCTCCCGCAATCAACGCCATCCAGACCGCAGCTCGATGAACGTAGAGCCGGCGGCCGACGAGATAGATGAGCCATAAATCCGCAATGTAAAGCGGCAGCATTGCAATCCGCATTTGCACCACGATCCACGCATGCTCGCCCAGCAGCCACATCAATGGAGAGCACAACATCTGAAACAGGGGGCAGTGATTATCAAATAGGTCCCGGTAAGGCAGCATCCCATGCACCCAGCCCCAAACCACATGCAGGTGCTGCGGCTCGTCCGAGTCCACCCGATACATGAACGCGTACGCAATGCGCATCGCGACCAATCCCGCCAACGCCAGTGCGGCCAATCTCGACTCGGCAGTTCCGGCCATGCACGAACGCCAGTCGGGGGCGAGCTCGGTGGTCAAGGGATTGTCGCCTGGTCCGGCAAACGAATGCACACCAATTTCCTTGATAACGGGTGGGGCGATGACCGGGCGTGGAAGGTGCACGAATCAATCATGTCATCGGAACCTGAATGGAACCTGAATTTGACGCACTTTTCCGGAGGATCGCAGGCCCGCTCGTAACGGTTGAATAGGCTTGGGCGGCAAGCCTTCAAAAGTGTGCCAGCCCCTTCTGACCCTCAGTTTCCTGCTTTCCACCTCGTGTTTAACGGCCACATTGGGAATTCCCGTCCAAATAATTTTCGAAACAATTACTCCCATGAATATTACCCCATGCCTTTGGTTCGACACGCAGGCTGAGGAGGCGGCCCGGTTTTACACTTCCATCTTTACGGACTCGAGAAGAACCGCCGTATCTCGATTCCCTAAAGTGGCAAAGGAGCGGCTTGGGCGGGAGCCTGGCTCGGCAATGGTGGCGGCGTTTGAATTAAACGGGCAGAGGTTTACGGCGCTCAATGGCGGGCCGCATTTCCAATTTACGGAGGCGATCTCACTGCAAATCGACTGCGAGACGCAGGAGGATGTGGATTACTATTGGGAGAAGCTCTCGGAGGGGGGTGATCCCGAGGCGCAGCAATGCGGCTGGGTGAAGGACAAATTCGGCCTCTCGTGGCAGGTAGTGCCGAAGATGCTGCCGGAGCTACTGATGAATCCGGATTCCGCCACGGCAGAACGGGCATTCACGGCGATGCTCGGGATGAAAAAGCTGGATATCGCCGCGCTGCGGCGGGCGGCGGAGGGCGCTTGATGCAAGCGGTGCCATCCGGCCGATACGCGGAGGCAAGTTCTATTACGCTGTCCGGCGCCAAGGCGGCGCGGGGATTGGGCGTTGCCGGCTTTACTGCGGGCTGCTGACCTCGGGATTGCCGATCCGGTGGTCCTTGTTCAGGAGGTCGCGGACTTCGTCCATGTTCATCCGCGGTTTGCCGAGGTAGGTCTCGTCGAGATGGTTTTGGGAGGTCTTCCCTTTTTCCACGGCCTCGCGGGTGGAATAGTCCTTGGTCTCGTAATTCTTGGCAGCCTCGGTGGCGTCTTTCACGGTGGCGGACTTGGTGCCGTAGGTTTTGCCGTTGTCGCTGTACGCTTTGACGTCGGCGGACTTGGTCGCGAACTTGAAGTTGCCGGTCCAGTAATCCTTTGCGGCGAATGACTTTGTCTCAAAGGTCTTCGGCGAGAAGGACTGGATGTAGTCGAATTGTTTGACGCTGGCGGTCTTCGTGAGGTCCATGCCGCCGCCGGCGGTGGTGTAGGACATGTTCTGCATCCAACTGTTCATGGACATGTTAGGATTAAGCAGGCGCTCGGTCAGCTTGCTCTCCTGCTCTTGCGCATGGACGGCACCAGCGCAGAGGCAAAGCAGAAGGAGAATGAGAGCGAGGGGACGCATCAGGGGTGGAATGGTCTCACACGATGGCGGTTTTGTCGAGAGGGCTGATTGTCGCGCCGGAACAAAAGGCGGACGCCCACATTTTTCCATCCGTTTCACGTTGTGTAAATTCCTCCCTTTGCGCCCCTGGCCCCGCTCGGGGCCCTGAAATTGTGGAAACGGCGCCTTTGCGTGGGAGGGCCTTTCCCGGGAGCCAAAAAAAAATCCCTAGGAGAAGCAAGTAGTCTTCTGCAAGGATGGAGATATGCACATGCAACAGTTCCCAAAACCTGTCCACATTTCACTGCTCCATGCCAGGTCCGAATCGAACACGCACCCTGGGCAGGTCCCTCAGGCAATTAAGGTGAATTAAGCCAAATTAAGGTAAAAAATTTTTTCGAGTCCCGGCGCGTGGCTGAAGGCGCCATTATGGCGCGGATCGCTGTTGGGAAGGCTAGCTGGCTGGGATGTCGACGGTGTTGATGCCTTCTTCGCGGATGAGTTGTTTGATGGGCTTGTCTGAGATGAGGACGTGGGTGCCGATCTCGACTTTGGAGTATACGATGACGACATCCTGGGAACGCATGCGGATGCAGCCCCAACTGCTGGGACGGCCGAGGGTCGATTCCTCGGGGGTGCCGTGGATATAGATGCAGCGCTCGTAGGCGTGATCGGCGCCGAAGAGGCCCTTGAGCCAGATGATCCGGGTGACGATGGGGTCGCGCCCTTTTGCGTTGGGGGGGATGACCTCGCCGGTGGGGGAGCGGTCCTTGATGACGGCGCCTTGCGGGAGGTTGTCGCCGATTTTATCGTATACCCAGAGCAGGCCGAGGGGAGTCTTATAGCTATTGAGCTCGTCGCCGACGCCGAAACGGGAGGTGGAGATGACGAAGGTGCCGCTGGCCGTCCCGTTCTCGAGCACGGCCATTTGCTGGTCCTTCACGGATATGACGATCTCCGGGCCGAAATTGACGGCCCGCGCGGTTGCGGCACAGAGAAGCAACGCGAGCAGCCATCCCAGGGGTTTCATCACACCGCCTCCAGGGTGAGCGTGGGCGCGGTTTCGGGCGACCACGGGTTTGCGTAATGAGTCAGGGGAATCTGTGCGGCGAGTGCGGTGCAGAGGGTCCAGACACGCTCGACATCCAGGTGCAGGTGATGGGGGCGGTAGGGCTCCAGGTTCTTTGCGGCAAGCAGCAGCAGGCGCATGGCGGGACGGGCGCGCGCGCCATCCTTCGGGTGGCCGGGCCGGAGGTATTGCTTTTGCAGGTGGACGTACGCGCCGGCCAATTGGATGAGGCCCTTGTAAAAGGCATGATTGCCGTCGCGCGTCTGGAGCCAGAGATGCTCAAGGACATCGTGCGCTTCGTAATACCGCTGATCGTTGAAACAGACGAAGTACCCGGTGTAGCACGGGTCGAGGCCGGCGGTCGGCGGCGCCACGGCGGAGAGGTCGACGAGCAGGTCTGCGATTTTATCGGCTTTTTTCATCCGTTGAGGCGATTTCGCCACTGGAATCCAAAAATTGCAAATGCGAATCGGGCCGGTCATAGTCGCGGGAGATACAATGCGCTTCTGGCTGCTCGTGGTAATATTACTCATGCTGGCGGCGGCATCGGCGCTTTTTTCTGCCGTTGAAACGGCGTTCTTTTCCCTCCAGCCGCTGCAATTGCGCCGGCTGCGCAACCAGAATCCGCGTCTGGCGGATCGCCTGAGCCGTCTGCTGGAGAATCCGCGCCGGGTGCTGAGCGCGCTGCTGCTGGCGGATGCCATTGTCAATGTGCCCCTCATTGTCCTGAGCATCTACACGCTGCGGCTCGTGGCGATGCTGCCGATCCCCTTTTGGGCCGCGGCGATCGTGATCTTCGGGCTTATCGCGATTGTCTGCGACCTGGGGCCGAAGGTGATCGCGCTGGGGGAGCCGTACCGGATCGCGAAGGTGGGGGCCCGGTTGATGGGCGTGATGATGCCGGTGCTGGGGCCGGTGGCGCGGGTGCTGCAGCGCTGGAGCGAGCAGATCGCCGATAAGCTCACCCCGGCCCGCGTCCAGGCCCATGTGCCATTGAGCGAGGAGGAGCTGGGGACGCTGGTGCAGGTCTCTGCGGAGGAGGGGATCCTGGAGGCGACGGAGAGCGAGATCATCCAGGAGATCCTGAAGCTCGGGGAGAAGACGGCGCGCGATTGCATGACGCCACGGGTGGATCTCTTTGCGATTCCGGACGATTTGACCAATGAGGAGGCGATGGAGCGGCTGCGGGCAGGCCGGCATCACCGCGTACCGGTCTATGGTGAGACGCCGGACGATATCGTGGGCACGCTGGAGGTGACGCGCTTTTTCCTAAATCCGGAGGAGCCCTACGCGGAGCAATTGAACCCGCCCTCGTTCGTACCGGAGACGATGAAGGCGCTCGATCTGCTCAAGAGTTTCATCAAGCATCCGCAAGGGATGGCGGTCATCGTGGATGAATATGGCGGCACCGAGGGGGTGGTGACGCTGGCGGATATCGTCGAGGAGATTATCTCCGATGCGGTGCCGAGCGGGGAGCAGGAGCTGTATATCGAGCCGCTGGGGGAGGGGAGGGTCATCGCCGCCGGGCGCACGCGGCTGGATGACCTCGCGGAATTCGGGTTCTCGCTCGCGGCCGATGGGGTGGATACGATCGGCGGGCTGATCTTCAATCAGGCCGGGACGATCCCGCGAGTGGGAACTTCGCTGGAAATCGGGGATGTCTCGATCCAGGTGCGCCGCTGCTCCCGCCGCGGAGTGGAGGAGGTGATGCTGGTGAAGGCGCGTCCCGCAGTCGAGGAGGAGGCGAAATGACCGCGCTGGCCCTGGCTTTCTGCCTCGTGATTTCTTTCCTATTCTCAGGAACGGAAGCCGGCATCCTGTCTCTTAACCGGGTGCGGCTGCGGCATCGGCTGAAGATGAATGACAAGGCGGCGGTGAAGCTCGAGCGCCTGGTCTCCCAGCCGGAACGGATGCTGGTAACGGTGCTGATGGTCACCAACCTCATGAACATCTGCTCCATCCTGATGGTGACGCGGGTATGCGTCCTGGAATGGGGCAGCCCGTGGGGTTACGTGGCGTCCGCCGGGATCTGCCTCCCGGTTTGGCAATTTTGCCTCGAGCTGCTGCCGAAATCGCTCTTCCGGCGGTTTCCATACCGCGCGCTGGCCAAGCTCTCTGATTTGCTGCGGGCGGCGGACTTGATCCTCTCGCCGCTGCTGGCAATCGGCGGGGTGCTGCTGCGCCTGGCGCCCCGGAAGCCGGAGGAGCGGAAGCTCTTTGCCGCCCGGGAGGACTTTAAATACCTGACGATCGAAAGCGAGCGGCAGGGGACTCTGCTGCCGGTGGAGCGGGAGATGATCCACAACGTCATGGACCTCGGCTCCGCAAAAGCGCGGGATGTGATGGTGCCGATAGGGCGGGTGCGCTCGCTACCGGCATCCGCCACCGTACCGGAGCTGGTGGCGCTGGCGCGCCAGAGCGGGCTGGAGCGATTCCCGGTGACGGACCGGGATGGAAATTTTGTGGCGCTGGTGAATGTCTTTGAAGTGCTGATGGAGGGGGCCCGCAAGCGCCAGGTTTCCGCCTATCAGCGGCGCATCGTGACGGTGACGCCGGGGGAGGAGGCGTACAGCATCATGAAGAAGATGCGGGCGGCGAGATCGACCCTGGCAGCGGTGATGGATGGAGGCAAAGGGGCGGTGGGAGTGGTGACCTTCGAGGATCTTGCCGGACTGCTGGTGAGGGTGGGGGGAGAGAAAAAAGGATGGGTAAAATGAGATAAATCGAAAAAAAGCTTGAAATCTGGCACCGATCTGCAATTATTGTTTTCATGAAATTGAGAATTTCCATAATCCTTCTCGGGGCGTCGTTGGTGTTCAATAGCGGCTGTTCAACGGTCAAATCGGCTTACAACGGCGACGAGCGTTCTCGTTTCACGAATCCGGCCAAGGTAGCCGCGGCGAAGAACCCTGGAGACCTGGCGCCGGTCGCCGAAGGTCCTGTGGAACAGGATACACACACCGCAAGCCCCGGCGGGACCGGCTCCGGTGCCATGACCGGGATGAGCACCCCGGACACGTGGGGCGGCTCACTATCCGTGCGTTAAGGGAGGTAATCCGGCCGCTGGAAGCCGAAATTGGTTGGCAAGGCTCCCGCTCTCACGGATGAGAGGACAGATGGGTATTTCCCGCAAGCCAGTGCCTCTATGCTCCTCCGGCGGTGCGAATAAGATTTGAATTGTTCACCAGCCTGCCGCGGCGTACGTTCCCGGCTTCCGTGGCAGGATTAGCTCAGTGGTAGAGCGGCTGCTTTACACGCAGTTGGTCGGGGGTTCAAATCCCTCATCCTGCACCAGTCTGCGATGCCCCATATTGAGTCGGTCGCATTGAGCCCAACACCAATCCGGAAGCTCTTAAATCTTATTCCGCAATCCCCGCACAGAGTCGTGCAGTTTGCGCAGGCCGAGCTCGAGGCGGGTCTTGATGGTGCCAAGGGGGGTATTGGTGTGCTCAGCAATCTCGCGCTGGCTCATGCCGTGGAAGAAGGCAAGATCGATGGCCTGACGCTGCAGGACGGGGAGGGCATCGATGCGCTTGCGGAGGAATTGGCGGAGATCATCCTGAAGGATGTCGTTGTCGATGCGATTGTTGACCCAGGAATCGGGCTGATGCTCGGTCTCAAGTTCGAGGCGCTCGGTGACGCGGTGGTAGGCCTGGCGCTTGCGGAGGCGGTCGATGGCGCGGCGGCGGGTGAGCGTGACGATCCAGCCAAGCGCCTGACCTTTTTTCTGCGAGTAGTTTTTCGCCTGCCGCCAGATTTGCATGAAGATCTCCTGGAGGAGATCGTCGGCCTCGGACTCGTCATGGATGACGCGAATGACGAGGGCCTTGAGAATGCCGCCGTAGCGGTCGTATAAAGTGGCGAGTGCGTCAGGGTCGCGATCGGCAATGGCGCGCATCAGTGCGGCATCTTCCTCTGCAGTATTAACTTCCGTGTTCTGAAGCACGGAGGTGGCGATGGAGCCGAAGGGCTCCAGCGGTGACGGCGGGCCAATGAGAAGCGTTTTCATGGAGCGAATCTCTGCGCTCTGGACGGTGCTGAGTGTATCGACGACGGAGGCGATTTACAATGAAAATATACCCCTGATCGTGGATAGGCGATTTCCCGACGGGGTGGGGAAATGGAGCGGGGTGTGGTACGGTTTTGGAGGGGATGCGGATGTCGGGGAACTTGAACACAGACCCTCTGGGAAAACCACGGCTCCTAGAGGAGGTTCAAGTTCGAGAGGCGGGCGTGGTACCCGCTCAGACCGCCTGCTGATCAACCCACTGAACCGCGAACCGCGCGAGCTCGCGAGCGGTCTGGAAGTTGAGCTTTTCCTTGATATGCGCGCGGTGGGTTTCGACGGTCTTTGCGCTAAGGTTCAGCTCGCGGGCGATCTGCTGCACGCCGTGGCCTTGGCCGATGAGCTGGAGGATCTCGAGTTCGCGGTCGGTGAGTTTATCGGCGATGGAGGCGCCTGCGGCGCCGCTGCTGCCCTGGACGAATTCCTCAATCATGCGGCCTGACATCGATGGACTGACATAGAGATCGCCGCGGAGCACCTGGCGGATGGCGCTCATGACGCGGTCGAGGGCCTCCTGCTTCATGATGTAACCGCGCGCGCCGGCGCGGAGAGCGCGCAGGGCGTATAGCGACTCGTCATGCATGGAAAGGACCAATAGCGGGAGCCTGGCATGTTCGGCCCTGATGGATTTGAGTAACTCGATGCCGTTCGCGCCGCGGAGGGATATATCGATGGTGACGAGGTCGGGCGAGTGCCGACGGATGCCCTCGAGTGCTGCGGGGGCGCTGTCGGCCTCGCCGCAAATTTCAAGGTCGGGCTCGGCGTTGATGAGGTCCGCGATGCCATGGCGGAAGAGCGGATGGTCATCGACGATGAGGATGCGATGCCTGGGTGTTGAGGACGGCGTATCGGTGGCGGGGGTATGTCCGAGGAGCATGGTATCTGGGGGGATTGGCTGGGATTCTATGGCCGCGGGAGGAGACAGACAACCTCCGCGCCGTGCGGCTGTCGATTCTGAATGCGGAGGGTGGCGCCCATGGTGCGGGCGCGGTAACGCATGATATGGAGGCCCATGCCGCTCATACGCTTGTTGCGTAGTGAGGCGGAACGGGTGGGCATGCCGCGACCATCGTCCGCGATGGAGAGGTGCAGCGAGTCACCCTCGCGGCTGAGAGTGATGACGATGCGGGAGGCGCCGGAGTATTTGACGGCGTTGTTCACGGCTTCCTGTGTGATCCGGTAAAGATTAAGTGCCACGTCGCTCTCCGGCATGAGAATGGGCCGGTGGCACTGGAAGGTGCAAGAAACCGTTTGGGCCGTTCGCAGGGCAAGGTCCTCGAGAGCGACCATGAGGCCGTCGGAATCCATCTCCACGGGGTGCAAGCCGCGGGCGATATTGCGGCAGCGGGAGATGGAGTCGTTGAGGAGATGGGCCACGTCGTTGACGCGCTGGGTCTCCGGCGCGGAAGTCCTGCCCATGCGAGTGGAGAGAGCGCGTGTGATGAGGGTGATGGCGGTAAGCTCCTGGCAGAGGCCATCGTGCAGATCCTGGCCGATGCGGCGCTGCTCGCGCTCGGAGATGCGGATGATCTCGCGCTCAAGCCGGGTGCGCTCGGCGATCTCCGCAGAGAGCTCGTGGTTTGCCTCGTGGAGCTCCGCGGTGCGCTCGCTGACGCGCTGCTCGAGGATGTTGTTTGCCTGGGTGAGCGCTTCCTCGCTCTGGCGGAGGCGTTCGAGAGCGATGGTGCGCTCGATGAACTGGCCGAGCTGGATACCGACGGCGTTAACAATATCCAGCAGCCGATCTCCGGGTGGGACATGCTCGTGTGCGAAGAGTTCCACCACGCCCTGTACCTCGCCACCCAGCAGGATGGGAAATGCGAACGCACCCTTGAGACCAAGAGCCGCGGCGGCACGGTGGTGCGGCGCACCGCGGACCGGAGAGAGACCGCCCTGTGAAAGGGGCTTCTTCTGCGCCCAAACACGGCCGGCGAGGCTCCCGCCTGGTGCCAGGCGGGAAGGATTGCTTTTGCGAAAGATGCCGGCGGGGGTGATGCCGGGCTGCTGGCGCAGGCACACCGGTACGAGGCTGGGTCGCGCGCCATCTGCGGCACGCACTGCCCATAGGGCGCCGGCCTGCCAGCCGAGTTGATCGCAGAATGCGGCAAGCAATTGCGGCGCAGCCGCAGGCAGGCTGGCGGAACATGCAAGGACGCGGACGACAGCGTATTGAACGGCCAGCTCAGAGCGCTCCCGCTGGAGCTGTACGAGGAGGCGTTCGCGCTCGCGCTCCACCTGCTTGCGCTCATGGATATCGCTGCTGATGACCAACCAGCGCAAGGTGCCGGGGGGATCGGTAAGCGGGATCATGCGGACATGGTGCCAGCGTAGCGCGCCGTCCGGCCTGCGGATGACGCGGCACTCCGCCTCCCACGGGCGTGGAGGCTCGCCTTCCTTAAGGCCGGGGCATATTAGCGCAGGGGCATCCTCGGGCGGGACATCCGTTCTCCAGTCATGGGTGATCGCTTCCCGTGTGCCGATGTTCCGGTATTCCCGCCAGCGGGAGTTGCAATACTCGAGGTGCCCTTCGGTATCCCGCACGGAAACCATTTGCGGGAGGGACTCGGCGAGCAGGCGGTAGCGTTGCTCGCTGGTGCGCATGGCTTCCTCTGCGGTGCGGGCGGCGGTGATATCACGGTAATTGCAGACGATGCCGCCTACTGCGGGCTGCCCGATGAGATTGGTGAGGACGGCCTCAACCCATTTCCATGAGCCATCGGCATGGCGGACGCGGGTGACCACCTTGACTACGGAGCCCGTAGGTCCGGCCGCCAGCTTACGCACGGCGGCGCCGATGAGTTCCGCATGATCAGGGGCCATGACCTCGAACGCATTCCTGCCAAACCACGATGCCGGCTCGTAGCCGAGGACGCGCTTGACGGAGGGCGTGGTGTAAAAAATGGTGCCGTCCGGCGCGCCTATGCAGATGACCTCCGAGGAGTTCTCCACTAGCGCGCGGAATTTCGCATCTGCATCCGGCCATGCGGCGGGGAGGGCGCCGGAGATCGGGAGCAACTGGGAGCGGTAGCAGATGGCCTGTGACTCAGGCCGGGTGCTCATCTCGACCTCGACGTTCTGCGGCGAATCCCCATGAGGGCGAAGGCCAAGCCGGCTGACGACCGCCTCGCGGGAGGTGCGGCTGAGCTCGATGTGGCGCAGGAGCCGAGCCCGATGGCGGGGCAATATCAGCTCGGTAAGGGGCTTGTGAAAACCGTGCTTGCGGCTGATGCCGAGGAGCCGGGAGGCGGCAAGGTTGAAGTCCAGGATACGCCCGCGGGCGTCGAAATTGAGATAGGCGAGGGGAGCCAACTCATATACCAGCGCCTGCCAGTCGGATTCCGGACGCACCGCCCGGAGGTTCTCCGGGGCGGAGTGCGACAAGTCATCCATCCCGCCCGCCGAGGGTGAGTGTTTGTCGGAGACAGACTTCATTCGCATTACCATACCATCCTGCCGCCATGGGGCGGAGACGGCACCTGGGGGTTGCACTTAGAATATGCAGAAGATTGCGTATGAAGGGAGGGGAAAGTTTTAAAAATATAACGGGGCCGGGCTTGCGGGCAGGAAACGAAATTTGCCGGGCATGGCAATCGCTGCGAAGATTCGCCATGAGGTTTCCCCGAGGTTTCGTGCTGCTGGCGATGGCGTCGACCGCTTTTGCCACCGGGCAGCGGATCAACCAGGAAGGGCGCATCCTGGGGCCAGCCCCGACGGTGACGCAGCCGATCCTCTTCGATACGGCCGGGGCTGACGCGGTTGTATCGGCGATGCAGATCATGCCGGTGACCAATCCGTGGAATGAAAATGTATCGCAACTGCCGCTGCTGGCAAACTCCGCGGCGATGATTGCACAGATCCAGGCCGACCTCGCATTCAGCCGGCAGACGCTCCGGCCATTCTACGAGATGAATTATGTGCTGGTGCCGGATAATCAGCCGGTGGTGCCGATTGACTTTTTCAATTATCCCGACGAATCCGATCTCAACGGCGGCAATTCGCCCTATGGGTTATATCCGATTCCAGCGAATCAGCCTGTCGAGGGCTGGCCAGTGGAGACGGGGACGCTCACGATTACCCAGTGGCAGGAGGATGTGAATCAAACCGGAGGCGACCGACATGCGATCATGGTGCAACCGGTGGCGGGTTACACCTTTGAGACTTGGGAGGCGTTGGTGGTGAGTGGCTCGTGGCAGGCTTCCAACGGGGCGATCTTCAATTTGAACTCGAATGCTTTGCGCCCGGAGGGCTGGACCTCGGGGGACGCGGCAGGCCTGCCGATGTTTCCCGCGGTGGTGCGTTACGACGAGTGCGAACGGGGGATGGTGGAACATGCGGTGCGGCTGGTCGTTTACAGGACGCGGGTGGGGCCCATCTATCCGGCCACGCACCAGGCCTCAGTGGGGAACACGACGAATCCGAATATCCCGGCGATGGGTCAGCGGCTGCGGCTTAAGGCGAGTTTTGTGATTCCATCGACATGGACGATTGAAGAGAAGGCGGTCTGCCTCGGGCTCAAAAAATACGGGGGGCTTGTGGCGGACAATGGCGGATTCTTTTCGTTCTCGGTGTGTCCTGACGATCGTTTTTCGCCGGATGCATTTGACGATCTCTCCACAATCCCGATCAGCGATTTTGAGGTGGTTCAATCGACGGGGACCAATGGCGGATCGCGTTCGTCCGGAGCGCCGGTGGCGAGCGCGGGATCGGATCAATACGTGCCGTACGGGGCGACGGTATCGTTGCAAGGGGCGATGACAGCTCCGAGTACCATGCCGGTAATCCAATGGTACATGTATTCAGGGCCGGGGACCGTGACGTTTGGAAATGCGGCCCAACCCGTGACGACTGCGACTTTCAGCCTGCCGGGGACTTATACGCTAATGTTGAGTGGCAGTGACGGGGTGCATGCGGTGGCTTACGATGCGGTCAATATCCACGTGTCACTGGCCGCGAAGCCATCGAGCAGCGGGAATAATTTCACGGTGAGTTTTCCCAGTCTGACAGGGCATGTCTACCGCGTGCAATGGGCGGCCAATCCTGCCTCTGGCGCCTGGACAACGCTGCAGGATAATATCAGCGGCACTGGCGGGACGATCCAGGTGACGGACACGAATGCGCTGAGCCAGGCGCAGCGCTTTTACCAAGTACTTGTATTGCAGTAGTCGCGGCCAGTCTGACCGGCTAGATCACGTGCAGCAGATAAAGAATGAGCAGGACTACGAGGATGGTGCCGAGACCACCGCTGGGGCCATAACCCCAATTCCGGCTATGCGGCCACGCTGGGAAAGCGCCTACGAGAAAGAGGATCAGGATTATCAATAGGATAAGCATACCCCTGAATCGGAATTGCCAGCCCAGACAGCCGCCGCGGCTGGCATATGGCGCGTGACGGCCGCTAGAGCGGCCAGACGCTCTTGCCGCCCACGATCGTGCGGACCGCGCGGCCTTTGAGTTCCCATCCGTTAAATGGGGTGTTCGTCGAACGGGATTGAAAGCTGGACGCGTCCACGGTCCACTCCAGGCCGGGGTCTATCACCGTGACGTCGGCGACAGCGCCCGGGCTCAATGTCCCCCGATCCAGGCGAAGCAACCGGGCTGGCTCGACTGTCAGGAGCGCGATGAGGCGGGGGAGATCGATGGCTTTTTTCTTGTGGACGAGGATATCCAAAAAGAGGGCCAATTCGGTCTCCAGGCCGATGATGCCGAAGGGGGCGATGTCGAATTCCACCTCCTTCTCATAGGCGCAATGCGGGGCGTGATCGCTGGCGAGGATGGTGATCACGCCATCGGCGATGCCCTGGATCAAGGTATCGACATCCGCCTGGGCGCGCAGAGGCGGGTTCATCTTGAAGTTGGTGTCGAAGCCCTGCAAGGACTCGTCGGTGATGGCGATGTGATGCGGGCAGACCTCGCCGGTGATGGGTACGCCGCGACTGCGCGCATCGCGGAGGATGCGGACGCTGCCGCCGGCGCTGAGGTGCTGGCAATGGATGGGCGTCCCGCAGAGCTCGGCGAGGAGGGCGTTGCGCATGACAATCATCTCCTCGCCGGCGCTGGGCCAGCCGGGCAGGCCGAGCAGGGTGCTCCAGTATCCCTCATGCATGACTCCTTTGCCGACAAGGCCGTAGTCCTGGCAATGGTCAAAAACGGGGAGCTGAAACATGCGGGCGTATTCCAGAGCGCGGCGCATGAGCTCGTGATTTTGAACGCAATGGCCGTCATCGGTGAGGGCGACGATGCCGGCGCGGGCCATGGAGCCGATGGGAGCCAATTCTTCGCCCGCGATGCCCCTGGTGATGGCGCCAGTAGTGAAAATATTGACGCAAGCTTCTCGCTCGGCTTTCTCCTTAATCCACGTAACAACGCTTGGATTATCCACAGCCGGTGAAGTATTCGGCATACAGACGACTGTTGTAAACCCGCCGGCGGCGGCCGCGAGGGCGCCGGTGGCGAGCGTCTCCTTTGCCGATTGCCCGGGCTCTCGGAAATGGACGTGGAGGTCAATCAAGCCGGGGGCGATGACAAGGTTTTTGCAGTCAATCTCGTCAAATAGTACCCCGTGAGGGATGGTTTCGACGATGCGGCCATCGACGATGGCAATGTCACCGGTTTCGTCGCGATGATTGGCCGGATCGATGATGCGGCCGCGGCGGAGGAGAAGAGGTTTCATCGGGCGATGGCTGCGCCGGCGCAGAGGTAAAGGACGGCCATGCGGACGGCGAGACCGTTGGTGACTTGATCGAGGATTACGCTCTGGACGGAGTCGGCGATCTCCGAGTCGATCTCTACGCCGCGATTGATCGGGCCGGGATGCATAATAAGAGCGTCCGGCTTGAGCATGGCGGCGCGCTCCTTCGTGAGGCCGAAGAGGGCGGTGTATTCGCCAAGGCTGGGAAAGTACTCCTTCCGCTGACGCTCATGCTGGATACGAAGGAGATTGACGACATCGACCTCGCCAAGGATGGAGTCGATGTCATGGGTCACGGAGACGCCCATTTTCTCAAACTCCCGGGGCACCAGTGTGCTGGGACCAACGAGTGTGACGCGGGCACCAAGCTTGAGGAGCGCGGCAATGTCCGACCGGGCGACGCGGGAGAAGAGGATATCGCCGATGATGGCCACATGGAGACCGGCAATCCGCCCGAGGCGCTCGCGAATAGTAAAGACATCAAGCAAGGCTTGCGTGGGATGCTCGTGCGCGCCGTCACCGGCGTTGATGACACTGGCTGTCAGCCGCTGGCCCAGGAAAAGGGGCGCGCCGGCGCTGGAATGCCGCAACACGATGATATCCGCATGCAGGGCCTGGAGATTGCGCGCGGTATCCTTGAGAGTCTCTCCCTTCGAGAGGCTGGAGGTGCTGGCGGAGATATTGACCACGTCCGCGCTGAGCCGGAAGGCTGCGAGCTCGAAGGAGGTGCGTGTCCGGGTGCTGGGCTCGACGAAGAAATTGACCAGTGTCTTGCCGCGCAACGCGGGCACCTTCTTGATCTCGCGGGTACCCACCTGCTTGAAGGCGGCGGCAGTATCGAGCACCAGCGTCAGTTCCTCCTTGGAAAGGTCGCGAATGGCAATCAGGTCCTTGCGCGTCCATGCCGTCGTGGCGGAAGGTTTTGGGCTCTCCTGGGTTTTGGGTTTGGTGCTCATTCCTTATCCATCCAAACGGAATCCGGTACCTGATCAATACTCTGGAAACGGACGTAAACGCGTTGCGTGGGTGAGGTGGGGAGATTCTTGCCGACGTAATCCGGGCTGATCGGCAACTCGCGATGGCCGCGATCCACAAGAACGGCGAGTTGGATACGACGCGGCCTGCCAAAAGAGGCGATGGAATCCATGGCCGCGCGGCAGGTGCGGCCGGAGAAGAGCACATCGTCCGCGATGACGAGGGTGCGCTCCTCAATATCCTGCGGAAGCTCCGTGACGGCGACGAAGGGGAGACGCGGGCGGATGCGGAGATCGTCGCGATGCATGGCCACATCGATGATACCCACGTGAGGCATGGTGTGCTCAATGGCCTGGATATGGAAGGCGATGCGCTGGGCGACCTCGATGCCGCGCGAGGGAACGCCGACGATGGAGAGGCGGGAGAGATCGGGGTTGCGCTCGACGATCTCGTGGGCGATCCGCCGCAACGCTCGATCAATGGCCTGGGAATCCAGGATCAGCACTGCCCCGGGGGCGGGAGGCGTAGGCGGTTGCGGTGATTCGGGTTTTGTCACTGGGCTCCTTTGCGGCCTCACTGGACCGCGTTAAAGGAAAATATGTGGAATCCTACGAGGTGGAAGAGGTCTCAGCGGGGCTCGTGGGACGCTGGCGCTTGTCGCGCCATGCGGAGCGGTGCTTGACGATCCAGTCGAGCAAAGCTTTCTCGAAGCCGATGTCGTGACCAGCCTTCTCGCTTTCGATCCACTTGTGCTTCAGAATCTCCTCGCGCTCCGCGAGGAACTCCTTGTAGAGCACGGAGTTTTTGACCAAATCCGAATTTTCAGGGATCGGCTTGTCCATGCGGGAGAACATTTTTCGGGATTTTTGGGGGGTACGTCAATTTTTAAAGGTGACGTTGGAGGAAGGGTGGAACATGAGACGGATCGTGGTGCGATTGGCTCGATTGTGGCGAATGAATGTCAAAGGGGCAAGAACTGACGCAAAGTCGCGGCGACCTGCCCGAAAACGTGCGTGGCGGGGTTCTCAGGATCGTGAATAGCAATCGGTTTGCCATGATCCCCGGATTCGCGGGTGGCGATATCGATGGGGACCTGGCCGAGGAGGGGCACGCGCAGGCGCGCGGCTTCCCGCTCGCCGCCACCGCGGCCAAAAATATCGTACCTCGTATTGTCCGACGGGCAGAGGAAATAGCTCATGTTCTCAACCAATCCCAAGACTGGTACGTTGACACGGGCAAACATGGATGCCGCCTTGCGCGCATCAATGAGGGCGACTTCCTGTGGGGTGGTGACGATGACGGCGCCGGCAAGGGCTACGGTCTGCACGATGGTGAGCTGGATGTCGCCGGTACCGGGCGGGAGATCGAGGATGAGGTAGTCGAGGCCGCCCCAGTCCACCTGGCGGAGGAATTGCTGGGTGTAACGGGTGACCATCGGGCCGCGGAGGATGGCAGGGGAGTCGTCCTCGAGGAGGAATCCCATGGACATCAATTTCACACCGTAGCGGGTGATAGGGATGATGGTGCCGTCCTCCGTGGCCATAGGGCGGTCATTGCCGCCGAACATGAGGCCGATGCTGGGGCCGTACATGTCGCAGTCGCAAAGGCCGACCCGCGCGCCCGAACGCTCCAGGGCGACGGCAATATTCGCGGCCACGGTGCTCTTGCCGACGCCGCCCTTGCCGCTGGCGATGGCGATGACGTGTTTGACGCCGGCGATCTCCGTAGCGGATGAACCGGCGGCACCGGCTTGGGGGCCCTGGGCCGGGGCCTGAATATCGATGAGGATGCGGGCAGCGACAACGCCGGACAATTTAAGAAGGACGGCTTCGCTCTCGTCCTTGATAGTCTGGGGGACCTTGGGATCGTTTGTGGCCAGGGCCATTTGAACGGTGATGGAACTGCCGTCTATCCGGACACTCTTTACGAGGCCGAAGGAGACTATGTCCCGGCTGAAACCGGGGTAGCGGACAGCCTTGAGGGCTTCGAGGATTTGGGATTCGGAAATAGCGGGCATCGGAAGGAGAAACACATTGCTGTGGGATCGAGGCAATGTGAAATGGAAAATCCGGACGGATCATGCTCCAGGCAGAGCGATTGCTTTGAAATCCGAGATCCATTATCAACCGAAGAATCCTCCCAATGGAACCTCCACCGCTCAACTCACGGTCCATTACTTATCAGATTCCGCGCAATGAACTGATCAGTGTGGTGTACGGGCGCATGATTCGCCGTCCGAGGTTTATTCGTGCGCTCGGCCTCTGCATGGTCGCGGCGGCCCTGTTTTTTGTGGCGGGTCCGAGGGGCCATTCTGTGGCTGGCGCGATTTGTCTCTTTGTTGTGTTATTACCGGTTTTCGCTTACCGCGCGGTGATCGCGAAGGTCGAGAAAAGTCAGCATCTGCTGGGGCCAAAGATGCTTACTTTCAACGCGGCGGGCTGTATTTTTACGGGATCCGGTCAGAGGCAGGAATATGCGTGGAATCTGTTCAAGGTGTTCTCGGAGAACGCAGGGTACTTTTTCCTGCAATTCACCGCCGACGGACCTGCTGTGATCATTCCGAAGTCTGCCTTTACGCCGGCGCAACTGGTGGAGTTCCGCCAATATGGGAACGCGGTGAACCTGCAAAAGCAGGCCTAGTATTGCTTTCGCATGTTGCTGGGGAGGATGCCGAGCTCGGTGCGGTATTTTGCGACGGTGCGGCGGGCGATGGGGATGCCGCGCTTGGAGAGAATTTCGACGATTTCCTTGTCGGAGAGGGGACTGCGATTGTTCTCGTCCTTGACCAGCGTGGCAATCGACTCCTTGACGCTGGTGTTGCTCATCGAGTTGCCCTCGGCGGTCTGGTAGCCTGGGGTGAAGAAGTATTTCATCTCGAAGACGCCCTGCGGGGTGGCGATGTACTTGCCGGAGATGGCGCGGCTGACGGTGGTCTCGTGGACGCCTACAGCCTCGGCGATCTGGACCATGGTCATGGGGCGCAGGGCGGAGCTGCCGAACTGGAGGAAATCTTTCTGCCGCTTGACGATCTCGTGGGCGATATTCGAGATGGTCTGCTGGCGCTGGTGGATGCTCTTAATGAGGAATTTGCCGCTGCGAATCTTATCGCGGATGTAGTCCTTGACCTCGGTATTGCTCCGGTCATGGGCCATGAGGTCCTTATAAGTGTTTGAGATGCGGAGGTGGGGAATCTGGTCGCCGTTGAGGGTGATCTGATAATCGCCGTCGATGGGCTCGACGTTGACGTCGGGGAGGACGTAGTTGTTCGGGTCCGGGGTGAAGATTTGGCCGGGCTTCGGGTCGAGGGTCGCGATGAAGTTTGCGCAGCGCTGGACCTGCTCGACGGTGGTGCCGAGGCGGCGGGCGATCTCCGGGAAGCGGCGCTTGCCGAGGTCGTCGAGGTGACGCTCGACGATCTTGTATTCGAGTGCGCCTTCCTTGCCGAGGCGGCGGAGTTGGATAAGGAGGCAATCACGCAAATCCCGCGAGCCGACGCCGACGGGATGGAAAGTCTGGATGGTGGCAAGGACGCGAGTGATATCCTCAAGATCGATGCCGCTGTTCTGAGCGATATCCTCAGGGGCGGTCTGGAGGAAGCCGAGGTCGTCGACGTTGCCAATGATGAGCTCGGCGATTTTTTGATCGGTGCCCTCGAGGTCGCCGCTGTGGACCTGCTCGAGGAGATGCTGCTGGAGGGTCTCGGTGCTGACGATGGAATCAAAGAAAAACTGCCGGCGCTCCTCGTCCTCCTGGGACTTGGCGGAATAGGAGGAGTTTTGCGCCATGTAATCGCGCCACTCTTCGTCAAGCTTGGCGAGGCGCTCGAATTCTTCCTCGAACTCGCGGTCCTCCGCCTGGCGATCCTCGATGGAGGGCTCGGTGATCTCCTCCTCGACTACGGGGTTGGTTTGGATCTCCTGCTGGATCAGATTCCGCAGTTCCAGCATGGGGGCCTGCAGGATCTGAAGACTCTGCTGGAGCTGCGGGGCCAGAACCTGCTGCTGGGAGAGGGACTGAACTTGTTGCATTCCGTGGGCCATGGGTAAGAAAGGTAAGGGAAGGTCGCAAAAGAGAGCAAGCAAAAATCGAGCCAAATTGAAATTGGCGTGGAAAGTGCTGCTTTTAATTCCCTGAAGCCCTATGAAAACGCTCAAGCTCCTTGCCTTCGCCGCCCTCCTGGCCGCGGGGGTCAATTCCATCCTAGCTCCTGCACAGGCCCAGAGCCAGGGCGACGACGTTGCCAGTATTAAGGCAGCTGCGGACGCCATCGCGACCCTGCAGGATCAGCAAAAAACGATTGCCGATAACCAGGCAAAAATCGACACGAAACTCGCCGATATCGCCGAAAACGTTCGTGTGGCCCGCCTCTATGGCGCCCGCTCCCGCTAAAAGACCGCTGCCATGAAAAACATCGCCATTCTTTCGCTCTCCATTTTCATCCTCTCCGCTGGCGTCGTGAAATCCCAGGCGCCCGTGCTGACGCAGGCCGACGTGGCCTCCGGCCTGCAGGCAATGATCGATGCCAACAAGGACTTGATTACCAAGCAACAGGCCACGCTGGACGGGCTGGATACGCTCGCCAAGACGGCGCAGGAGCTGAAGGATTTTGTGAAGCGGGATTAATTGCTCGTATCCGGGGCTGCCATGCGGCCCATGAAGAGGATCGCGCCGGAGGACTCGTCCCTTATCAGGAAGAGGAAGGGGTGGTCTGCACGGAAGACTTCCGGGGCCTCGGGTTGAAAGGCCATGCCTGCCACCATGACTACCGCCGTCGCGGCGGCGGCCTCGGTGCCTTGCTCGTTCACATCGACGTAGGCTTTGTGGATCACGTTGGAGATCACGAAATCCTTCGCCCCTGTCATGCCCGAGAAATCGGCGTCTGCGTTGAAGGCATCGGGCATGCCGATGGAGGCAAGAGTGTCGGCGAGCTCGAGGCTCTGGGTCAGTTTGAACTTGGGTAGCGAGACGATGACTTTCTTCTGGATAAGTAAATCGGCAAGGGCCGAGAGTTTCCCGCTGGTGAGCTTCTTTTCGATGGAGGGGAGGCCATCCACTTTTCGTGGCAGCAGGACGATCATGGAAAGGGCGCGGCCAGAGTAATCCATCTTGAGTACCTGGCAGTCGTCAGTCTCAGCATAGCCGTAGTCGCCGGTGCGCTGCATCGTCGGCGTGTTCAGTGATTGGCTGGTGGAAAGATGGAACGGATGTGACTGAGTGGCATCCTTGTCGAATGGATCTGCCCAGGTGCCCTTGAAGTAGATGGCGCTGGCCAATGTCAGCCTTGTGGAGCGATTGAGTACGCCGGGTGGGATCAAGTTTTGGATTTTGTCATGAGTCTTCTCCGCAGCCCATGCATTGATCATTTTGCGGGCGCCTTCGGCGTCATTCTTGTAATCAACCGCGCGCATTCCGGCTCCGTAATCGGTCTTGAGCAGGGAAGTGAAGTCCGGGAGGAAATGCGCACCGGTTTGGCCCCAAAGGGCATTGGCGACGGAGAGTTCGTAGCCACGCGATTGTGCCTGCGGGCCGTCGCCGTTCAGCCTCCGGATGAAATCGCCCAGATCGGTGTGGATGGCGTCGCCCGGCTGCAGATGGAGTACGGCTGACATCTGGCTGGCCGTCTTGCCGCGTGCGCCGGCGTAGGTCATTGCGAGGGCGGTCTCGATGCTGCTGGGGGAGAAGAAGATGTTTCCGGGCGTGCCGGAGAGTTTTGCGTAAAGATCGATGGCGAAGGCATTGTTCGCCTGTGCGATCCATGCGGGATCAGCGGCTGTTGCCATGCCGCTAAAAAGTGAACCTGCGATGACCGCCATGGCGATTGCCGGGCGAAACAACTTCATCCTCATACGGAGGAGGATGATACTGGATGAGCCTTCCAGCAAGGATGGATGAACGGGTGCCGTAGCGGCATCGGATTACTCGTATCCGCCCGTGGCCTGAACCGGTGTGGATTCGCCCGCACGGGTTACCCAAACGGCAACGGCTTTCTCTCCAGCCTTTGCGGCGGGCAGTGCCAATACTCCGCTGTTGGAATTGAGTGGCAGCGAGAAGAGGGAGAGGGCGACGAAATCGTGGTGCATCTGAGTGCCGGCATTTTCACCCGCGTGGATGTCGGTTTGAAGGCCGAGGCCGAGGGTGGCGATGTGGGCTTCCCATGCCGCGCCAGTGAAGGCTGGTTGATATTGGATGGAGAGTCGGCGGCTCGCGCTCAAATTGACTGTGAGCAGGCCGGCTGAGGCGACGGGAGCGGGAATCTCGGCGCCGCGGAACTCGCGGCCGTCGAGGACGAACTCAGGGGTGTAGACGGATCCGCTGCCCCACTCGCGGGCGTAATCCTGCTGGCGCTGGGTATAGGACGACGAAGCAAACCGGTCCGGCCAGCCGAGGTAATCCCAGTAATCAACGTGAAACTCGACTGGGACGACGCTTTTCCAGAGGCTGGCGTTGTCGCGCAGCGAGGAGAGGCGCTCCTCGGCCGGCGGGCAACTGCTGCAACCCTCGGAGGTGAATAACTCCAGAAGGTGAACCTGGGCTGGGCCGCTTTGGAATACCACATCGCCTGCCATGGCCGCGGGCGAAAGAGCAATCATCATGGCGAGGAACAAGCGGAACGACGGGCGCATATGGATGGGAGAATCGCGAGGACCGTTTATTCCCATGGAGCTGCAAATTCCCTCGACGGCGTTTGGGATTCCCGCGTTTAATTTGCGGAAACCCTCCTGAAATTATATGATCCGCAAAGCATTCCTCATGTCCGTCAATCCCGGTAGCGAAGAAGAATATGAGCGCCGGCATTCCCCCATCTGGCCTGAGCTTGAGCAGACGCTCAAGGATCACGGCGCGCACAATTACACGATCTTCCTCGATGCGGAGACGCGGCAGCTTTTCGGTTGTGTGGAGATCGAGGATGAGGCGCGCTGGAATGCGATCGCGAATACGCCAATCTGCCGGAAGTGGTGGGCGCATATGAAGGAGATCATGCCTTCAAATCCTGATAACAGTCCCATCGCGCGGGAACTGCGGGAAGTGTTCCATATTGATTGAGTGTGACCATGACGGGGTTTAGTGGCCCAGCGAAGGGGAATCCCGGATCACCAACCCGCTGACATCCTCGAATTGCGCCACCGGCCTTGCGTCGGGGCTTGCGACGGTGATGTCGATATCGGACAGCGTCACTTTGCCGGCGTGGCGCACAAAGATACCGTAGGCGGAGACGGGTTTTGGCTCGGGGTAACCTTTGCCGAGTTCGGGAGGCTCCGAGGTGTCCTGTTTTGTTCCACTGCCATTGCAGATGAGTTTGATGTTACTCAAGTGGATTCCATCCACCGGGTGATCCTTGGTGCCCATGATCTGGATACCGCTGGCTTTATCGACATGATCGGCGATGACATTGGAGATGGAGATATTGCGCAGGGTGCTGGGCTGCTTCAGATCGCCGCCGCGATTGCGTGATCCGGTGGTGATGTAAATGGCGTAGTTTCTCACATCCACCATGCTCAGGTTGGTGACGGTGATATCTTCCAATATCCCGGAGTCGACTTCCTCAAGGGCGAGTCCGCGGCAGCAGCGGAAGGTGCAATTGGAGATGGTGCAATTGCGAAAGCCGCCGCTGCTTTCGGTGCCGAATTTGATGCGGCCGAGTCCCTTCGGGGTAGGAATCATCGTGCCGTCAATAAGGGTGCCCTCCTTGAAGCCGGATACCTGGCAATTGGTGATGGCGAGGTTCTCGGTCAGGACATTGTGGCCGAGCGCGTAACTGCTCTTCGGGCAGATCCCGTCGTCATTTGGGCTATTGACCCGGCAATTGGAGATCGCGGTATTATGGCAGCAATCGATATCGATTCCGTCGCGATTGGTGTCCATGGTGACATTGTCCACCGTCATGTTATCGCATCCGGTGACGAGAATGGCGAAGTGGCCTCCGTGGGCGATGGTGATATCGCGGATGAGCACATTCCGGCAGAGCTTGAGTGCGATGGACTTGTTGCCGAGGCGGATTGGCGGATAAGTGACATTCGCCGGAGCGGGGGTCGATTTGCTCCAATATTGGTACCCGCACATTTGATCGAGGATCTTGTCCTGCGACACCATGCCGCCGCCGTTGATGGTGCCATTGCCGGTGATGGAAACGTTGGTCAGGTTTTCGCCCCAGATGAGGCTATTGTGAAAGTAACAATGGCCGCCATCCTGGTAGGGATTGTTTGACCATGGCTCGGTCTGGTCATAGGCGTTCATCGACTGCGGAGCGCCGAGGATTGTGGCGCCGGCATCGATGAGGAGATGGATGTTGCTCTTAAGATGGATGGATCCGCAAAGGTAAGTGCCGGCCGGGAGAAGGACGGTACCGCCGCCGGAAGCTGCGGCTGCTTCGATGGCCTTGTCGATCGCCGGGCTGTCGAGTTGCTTCCCATCGCCGGCCGCGCCGTAGGTACGGACATTGAAGGAGCCGTCTTCATTGGCGGCATTCACTGAATGCGGCCATGGCGCAAACAGCAGCACGAGAACCGCGAAACAGAGGCAGAAGCGTGGCAGTATGGTCATGGCGAAGGGATTTCCAGGCACTACGCGCCGAGGTTCAATATGAGCAGCAGGAAGCCGATAATGAGGCCCACGATGGCCCAGCAACCTAGAAACCCGAGGTAATCGACAGGGTACCATTTCGAGAATTCCCATGTGGTTCCCGGGAATAGCTTGCGGTGATCGAAACGCTGCGGGTTTTCATAGCTCAGCGCGACTTCGCGCTCATCCTCGGCGGGCGTGGGTGCGACGGGTGTCTTCAGTTTCGCGTAAAATCCGGCGACCCGATGCTTGTCAGCTTCCGTGGGTTTGCCCCCAGGCAGCAGGTAGCTGAATACAATCAGCATAATAAAGGGTAGAGCGCCATCCACCCCCCAACGAGCAGTCAGGATTCCAGCTTTGTTGAATTGCTGCACCGGGACGCCAATGACGTGGAGCAGATACGTCTCCACTTGAAAGCGTCCGACGCCTTCCAAGGGTGACTGGACATCCTGCGGATTGGAATGGGCCACGGTATCGAAGTAAATGGCGACCGGCGGAACCTTGATGCTCTTCTGGATCGCCTGTCCCACCTTGGTCGCGAGACCGTGCGCCACGTCGTCGCTGCTGGCGCCGATCAATGCCATGATTGTGCGTGGGTCCGTCGATTGAGTAAATGTCTTATCCTGACGCAGACTCTGGAAGCGTGGGACCAGCGATGGGGTGATGCCGATGACCACGATCCAAACTGCGAGGGAAGCCCAGATGGCAGGTCCACTGAGCCGCCGCCAGAAGAACATGAGCAGGATGACCGCGCCGAAGAAGACATTGAAGGTAATGACCTCCGTGATCAGCTTGACGGCGCCGGAGAAGAGCAGGGAGAAGCAGAGGCTCGCCGCGAGGGTCAATATCAACATCACCTGTCCGACCTTGAGGTAATGTTTCTCTGACCTGCCCTTGATCAGGGGCTCATAAATATTGCGCGCGATCAGGCCGGCGACGGCGATCGCATTGGAGCCGACTGTGGGCATGTGGCCGAGGAGCATCCCGGAGAGCATGAGGCCCATGAGGCCCGGTGCAAGGAGGGTCTTTGCCATGACACCCCAGGAATTCTCAGGGTCCGCAAGGCCGCCGGGGAAAAGTGCCACCGCAATGAGGCCGCAGAGGGTCCATGCGATGATGACGAGACGCTTGGTGAAGGCGCCAGTGATGAGGCCGAAGCGGGCGGCATTCTCATTGGTCGCGGATCCGGCCATGGACATCTGCGTGACGGTCCCGAAAATCTGCACCATGCTCGTAAATGCAATGGCCGCGATGGAGTACCATGCGTAATCGCTCGCCGTAACGGTGCCGAAGAGGCGAAACATGAATTCCGGAACTGCCTGGTGCATCGCGTGAAAGCCGCCGATGCGCGCGAGGCCAAGCGGGATCATGATGAGGGTGAAGACAAAAGTGAGAATGCCCTGCAGAGCGTCCGTGACGGCGGCGGCCTTCAAACCGCCGAGGCCTATGTAGACAGCAACGATGAGCGTGTAAGCGAGGTAGAATTGGAACGGCGTGACGGCTGGGACAAAGGAATTGACCTGGCCCAGTTTCACCATGCTGTCGAGTTGCTCGTAGCGCTGCTGCTTCTCCGAAGTGAGGGTCTGCGCGGTGTAGGCAGCCTTGAGGCCGGCGTACTCCGCGTATTCCGCGACCATATGCTGCTCGGCCTGTGAGTAATCCGAGGGCGGTTTTACCATCATCGCGGATGCTACTTTGTAGGAGACCACGTTGCCGAAGGCCAGGAGCAGCAGGCTCACGTAGATATTGAAGACGACGTAGGAGAGCGCGAGGCCCTTGCTATTGAGCCGCTCGACGAACATGTCCGCCATCGTCATCACGCGCACCCGCCGGAACCAATTGGCCGAAAACCAATAAAATGGCGTAATGAAAAGCGTTTGCAGACTGATCCAGGTACCGCCCGCGCCCTGCCGGAAGACCTCGGCTGAGGTGGTCGGCGCGCCTGAGGAATCGGTCATGTTTCCAAAACTGAGGAAGAACTGGAGGGTCCGGCCGAGTTTGCGGCCGCCGAGGTAGAAGTCTTTCTCCTCCTTGACGCCGCGCGATGCCCACCAGCCGAGCGCGATCACTCCCATGAGGAACACGATGACGACGAGCAGGTCGATAATGTTGAGGCCGAGGGGATGCATGGTGCGGGGAAATGGGGAAGCGGGAACTCCAGCGGAGAATGGGCCGGAAGACCATCGGAATCTTACCGGCGCGGCAGGGAGGGGGATCGCTGGGGTTGGGGATGCGGGGAGGGGTGCAAGGCGGAAAGGCGAATCTGCCAGAATATTGGAGCGATGGCAACAGAGGTGGTTGCCGGGGCTGGTTTGGGCGGGGGATTATTTGCCGTTCATTACGGTGACCCCCATCAGGCCGATGACGACCTGCTGGGAGAGGGCCTGGAGCGTCACGGTGCGCAGCGGGACGCCGGGGCGGAGATTCCAGCCGAGGAGGATCGCGCGGCAGTTTTTGCCGAGCTGGACGGTCGTGGGCGGGACCTTTGGAAGGGCAAAAGCGTCGCGGGCGTAATCGTAATCCACGCCGCCGAAGGGACAGAGGGTCCAGAAATTGAAGGGTGGCACGATCTCCAGTTTTTCGACGACACCATCGGCGTAGGTGAGGCGCAATTCGGCATTGGCGATGCGGACTTCCATCGGGTTGGTGGTGCCGCAGAGGAGAAACCAGGCGGCCTGGCCAGAATGATTGACCGGGACATCGACCTTGCGGGGCCAGTTGTCCCATTGGGAGGTAAATGCGATGTTATTGCCGGTGGCAGGCCATTGGAAGGGCACGCCATTCCCCGCAAGGATGTTGCCCTTGCCGTCTGAGAGGGCGGGGATGTTATCGAGGGTGATCTCCGGCGGGGCGTGATCCTTTGCGAGAATCATCTGCCATGTGTTGTAACCATCGGTGGCCAGACGAAGGGAGCAGGTGTTCGGGCGAGGGGAGAGGTATTGTTGCTTGTAGATGGTGCGAATGTTGCCGTTGAGCGCGGATTGCATTGGGATGCTGGTCCATTGGGCACCAGGCGGGATGGATACGGTGGTCTTCGCCGCGCTCGCCTGGTCGGCCTCGCGGTCGGTGATGTCGATCTCGAATATGCGCCATTGCTGCGTGGAACCGACGGTTGCAAGGGCGAAAAGGGTGTGATGGCCGGCATTTGGCTGGATCACGCTGTTGACGTGGCCGCCGGAGAGATTCGTGTTTGCCAGCACTCTTTCGGGGTCGTGGAGTTGCGTGATCTCACCGGCCTCAGCCGACAGCGTCAGCGGGGTGCCGGCGGCGGCGGAGAGATGCGTGGCCGGGTATCTCGGCAGGGCATCGGCGGTGGATATGGTGATATCCGCGCCATTGGTGGATGGGAGGTCGAGGCGCACGATGCTAAAGCCGAAACCGGGTTCGATTTGCCAATGGGCCGGTTTGCCATCCACGGTTACATTCGTCACCGCATGAGTGGAAACGGGCAGGCGCACTACCAGCGGGCCGGCTTTTGTGACGTTAAGCTTGAAATGGATATGCGTGCCATTGCGAGTGTAAGTCATGGACATATCCGGAGTGGTGATGGAGGCATGATCCCATGCGCCTGGGAATTGTGGCGCCACGTGAATCAAGCCCTCTGGATAATCGGGACGGTAACCAAACAGACCCTCCACTACGGCGCGCGCGAACATGCTGTTGCAATCATTGAAATCCGTCCCGCCGGCTGGATGTCCCATATCTCCCGGCGTCATCCCGAAGAGTAACTGCTGAGGGAATGTGCCGTGCAGCACGTTCCACCCGTCATCCGGGAGGCCTGCCTGAAAGTAAGCGAGCGCGAGCTGATAGTTATCCCCGCTCCACATCTCTCGCACGCTCCAGATGGAAGGGACCCAGTTGGACGGCCAGCATTGCTGCCCACCATAGGGCAAGGTGATTCGCTCGAGACTGGTCTCTGTGTACACCAGCGCCTCCGCGGACTGCTCGGTGCTGAGCAGGCCGGCATCGATAGGACAGAAGATGCCGTAGAGCCATGGGTCATCGTGCAACCGCTTGAGGCCGCCCTGCTCACGGTAGGAGCCTGGGTGGCCGTTCGTTCCATCCCAAAGTAAGGCGAAGAATGCCTGGCGAATGTGTTGCGCGGCGGCGAGGTGGCGCTTGGCCGCATCGGCATCGCCATCCTGCCGGGCCATCAGCAGCGCAGTCTCCTCGGCCTTGTAAGCATAGGCCGTCTCCTCGGAGGTGCCGCCGCCGTTGTACCATTGGTCATCGGTCGGCCATGTATTGGCGTAGCTCTCGTAAATGCCGAGGCCTGCCGGGTCGAAACAATCCTTGAGATACTCGCAATGCAGTTCCAGCGCGGGCCGCAGGAGTTTCTCCATATCCTCGTTGCCGGTCCATCGCCATGCGTGCTCCATTTGATCGAAGAACTGGCTCTGCATGTCGTAATGATGCGGGTCATCGAGGTCGATGCGACCCTTGCCGAACATCCGCGAGTCCGGCGCCTGGCTGCTGAGTTCCGCGGCGGGATCGGCCTTTGCGGCGGTGTTTGGGGAGTCTTTGATTTGTTTTGCGATGAACTTCCTGGCGTCGGCAATGACGTTGTCATGCGAGCCAAAGACGGTGCCTCCATAAACCGTCCGCCAGCCGAGCAACGCCTTGGCCCATCGCATCCCGGAGTGCGTGTAGATATTTTCGCGGAAACAGGCATCAGTCACAATCTCCGATGCTCCGACGGCGGCGTTCAGCCAAGGGTCGGGCGTGTTCACGACCACCTGGTTTTCGATCGACTTCTCCCGCGCCATCCCGGCCTCGAAGATGGCGGCGGGCGACTGGCCGCCAACTGCCGCAGGTGCGGTCAATGACCAATAGATGTCCTGGTTTGATGCAATCGGCACGCAGCCCCGTGCAATGGGCTCGCCGGCTGCGGTACTGGACGCGAATTCAACCGCATTTGTCCAGTTGCCGGCATCACCGATGCCCAGGCCGGCGTCATCGCTGCATTGGCCGTTAGCGATCTGGGTTCCTGCGAGACCGACAGTCCATGTCCGGCCCTCGGCAGTCGCTGTATTGCTTGCGCAATCGTCAGGGACAAAGCCGCGATTCATCAGATCGGTCTTTTGGCTGATCATGTCATACTCCCAGAGTACGTTTTGCTTCAGCGGGCGAGCGCCGCCGCTTGCCCAGACCAGCTTGTCGCCGGGTTGCGCATTCTCCACGCGGATGTGCGCCGCCATTCCCGGGCCCGTCGCGGCCGGCACGGCCTCCAGGTGGATCGTTGTCCCAATCCACTCCGGGTCCTTTACGATCCACTCCATGCGCCCGGGTCGGTAGATCGACGTAATATCACTGGCGTCCTGAAGCCATCTGCCGGTCCCACCGCGCTCAAGAGCGAACATCAGATTTCCCAGGATCATCTTCCCGCTGCCGAGGAGCAGCACCGGCTTGTCACCACCAAATGCCGCGGCGTAGATGTGATTGCAGTAGAGCGACCGGTTTGAATAGCGGTCCCCGTTGTGACGGACAAAGCCGTCGCCCTCCACCGTGTACACCGGGGTCACCAGCGTGCTCATGTCCACGCGTTCCTGCCTGCCGGCGAACACGCTGCCGGTTACTGCGGCAAGCAGCAATATGAGGACGAGGCGGCGAATGATGCGGGAGGGATGGGGGGACATCAGTTTGAGATTAGCGGAAGAAGCACGTGCTGGAACAGAAAGTTCGGAAGCAGGCAATGGCGATCCATCACCGTTGCAGGCCCGGCTTGGGAAGGCGCCACGTGATGCCGCCATCGTCCGTTTCGTAGACGATCGTCGCATCACGACGAACCGGTGTTTGGTTGTTTACCAATTCCACAGGGAGAAAACCGTGCATTTTATCCTTGCCGACGAAAATCGGTGGCGACGTATTGCCATAACCACCGCGATATTCAGCGGGAATATCGAGCGTCTGAATATTCCATGTCCTTCCGCCGTCGGTGGTGTGGAAAAATGGCACGTCCGGCACTCCATGATAAGTTGCAGTGATCCAACCCTGCAACGGCGTCCGAAAGACAATGCCGTTGGCATAGTAACTGGAACCCTCCTTGGTGGGCGAAGGCATCTCCTGCCAGTGAGTGCCTCCATCGCTTGTGTGGTACACCCATTCGCGGTGATTGCCGAGCGATCCCCTGGCTCCCATGACGAACCCCTCCTTTTCATCAAGAAACGAGAGACACACCCAATCGGATGCTGGCGGTCCTGCATGCTCAGTCCATTCTTTTCCGCCGGACGATGTGTACTCCACGAGTATCCGGTTTTGAATGTTGACCGCCAGCCATGCCCGATTTGCATCGAGCGGACACAGCGCGCAGTTTTGACTGAAATCGAAACGGTCCGCGGTTTCTTTCGCCATCTCCCTCAAGGCCTTCGGAGTGACATCAATCCAGGCGCCGCCTGATGTTTTCCGATGGAAGAGAGCATGGGGGATGTAGTCCGTGTTCAATCGCCATGTTATTCCCGTATTGGGCGCTGGCGATGGGGCGGTCGCCGAGTCCTGTGCGAGGGCTGCTACGGACAGGGTGGCCGCCATCATGGCGTTAAAAACCAGGCAAGCAGGAAGTTTCATTTTTCAGCGCCAGACAATCCGGCTTTCCGTGCTTCCAGGCGTTGCTTTAATTCGGGCAGGAAGCGGAGGATCTCCCGATCTTCCACTGCGTTTAGCGCCGCGTCGGTTTTATGCCAGGTCTCTATTTTGTACGGGTTTTCCTCCAGTTCCTGTGCGCCCCGGTTCACTTTATTGGTCCAATCCTCGAGGGACTTGGAGCTATAATGGTTGATCCGGAGAATGTCGGCTGTAGCCGGCGATCCAGTCGCACCCTCCTGCGGGCGTTTGTTCTCATCGACGGCCCATTGCTTGTCCTTGTACTTGCAGTAATGCGGGTTGAGCACCCTGGCGAGCCGCCGAGGATTGACAATGGTCTTGATGTGGCGGTCGACAGCTTCCGCCCGGCGGAGATAATTCTCTGTCACCAATCCCGGCACACGGTGAACATGTCCGGATGACCCGAATAAGATCCAGTGCACTACCACGGCAGGATGGAATTCATAATTGCGCAGGATTTTGCGAAGGTCGACGTGAGTAGTAGGGAAGAGAAATTCATCGTCATCCAAAAAGGCGATCCAGCGGGTCTCATGCTGGTGCCGGGCGACGCAGTGTTCGTAACTCTTCGGGAATGCGGGCGACTCGGGCCATTGGAAGAGACTGACGATTCCGGCCTGGATATAGGGCTCCAGGACAGCTTCGTAATCGTCGTCGCTATTGTTGTTGTAGAGATAGAAGTGTTCGAATCCGACAAGCAGATGGAATTCGAGCCACTCCGCAAGGTAAGGCGCCGCGTTCTTAAAGTTGAGGCAGGCTGCGAGCTCGTACCGGATCCGGTATTCCTCCACCGCGACTGCCGGCGCCTGCAAGAGCAGGTGGATTCCCGCCCCGCCTGCTTTCCGCACGCGGCGAATCCAATTGCGGACGCGATTCGAGAGTTGATTTACGCCTGATTTTCCGCGTTTGGGATTTGTCGCTTCCTGCATTTCCTGCTCAGTGTATTTCAAGCTGCGGCAGCGTGCCAAGGTGCTTGATGGTGGCTCTCGGGTGAGGGGATGGGGCAGGCTGACTGGCAGCGCCGCGGGTGGGCGGACGGTACGGAATCCATGCATTTTGCGGGGGCTGGGAAGGGCTAAAAGCATTGCAAATTGCAAGGTTTGGCTACTTTTTTTCGGCTCACTAAGGAAGTGTCGTTTTGTTGACACGGATTTTTTGGGAAAATCTCCAGAAGGCTACTCTGTAAGAGGCCATTTTGGAAGGCCTTGGCATAGGTGATGCTAAGGGCCGCTCGAGCCACCCCGGCTTTGAACCCATGCACAAAGCCATGCTGTATGTCCAATAATCAACAACCATTATTCCCAAGTCAGGAATCCATAAGGATCCGACGGCTCGCGGGCCTGACCGGAAAGTAAACTGAACCATAACCTCATCCATAAAGATCTATCTATATGTCTAACGAACCAACGAAAGATACAGCGTCCATGCAGCCCACGCTGGGGCTGACTGGCCTTACCGTAAACGGCATGGCGCTCATTGCGCCGGGTGCCTTCTTGTGGCTTACATTCCAGGAACAGGCGCTGTACGGCGCACCCTCGGCCGGGGGTACCATGTGGTTCGGCTTTCTGATGGCCTTGCTGCTGTGCTATTGCACCGCCATGTGCTACTCCGAGTTGTCCAAACTGTATCCCGGAGCGGGATCCTCGTATTTGTTCGCCGAGCAGGCGTTTCTGTCCAAGTCGAAGAGTTTCAAATGGGCCCGGCTGGTGAAGTTCTTCACCGGCTGGAACAGCCATTTGTATTACTGGGTGTATCCGGGGGTAATGGTGGGGGTCACCGCGTTGCTTGGCGGGTACCTGTGTGGTTACATATGGCCCAATACCTTCAGCACCATCTACAACAGCCCACTGTTCATGTACATGTTCTGCGTGGTTTTCGCGATCGCGGTTTCCTATATCGCCTACCTGGGAGTCAACGGGAGTACGGTGACGAACCTGATTGGAAACGTGATCCAGATCGTCGCGCTGGTGGTCTTCTCGATCATCGCGATCGCTTATCGGTCCGGGCACCCGCAGGGTTCGGTGGGCTACCATCTCTCCAACGGCGTGGCGGTCAATTTCCAGGTGGCGCAGACGCCGCAATTGGACGCCAACAACAAGCCCATACCGGTGACCGATGCCAAGGGTAATCCGGTCAAGAATCCCGATGGCACGATCCAATACCAGATGACCGACGCCCAGGATTCCGACGGCAATCCGGTGCCCGGTGACGCCAATGGCAAAGCGGTGCCGCTTGCGAAGGCCGCGCCCTTTACCCTCGATTATACTTCCGGTGCATGGACGAAGGATTCCAACGGCAACCCGCAATTCAACTACCATCCCAATGCCGCTTCGGTGGTATCGCCGCATGGCTTTAGTTCGATCATCATCCAGGCGGGTATCGCCATTCTGTGCTTGTGCGGATTCGAGTCGATCACCTCGCTGGGTGAAGAGGCGAAAAATCCCAAGAAGCACATCCCGTGGGCCGTGCTTATAGCGCTGACGATTCAGGGCGGGTTCTGCTATCTGTTCGAGTATTTCGCGTCGAATTACTTCCTGAACAGCGGGTATCCGCTGACGAATGCCGGCGCCTCGAGCGCGCCCATTGGCGATATGATGGTCATCACGGGGACGTGGCTCTTCGGCAGCTTTGCGGCCGGAAGGGCATTCATGCTGATTGAGGCGGCCACGGTGTTTATCGCACTGATCGGGACGACGCTTGCGTGCTTGAACACGGGCGCCCGCATCACCTACGCCATGGGCCGGGATGAGGAAGTCAGCGGCGGATTTGGCGTACTCCACGCCAAGAAGCTCACGCCGAGCCGGGCGATTTGGGTGCTTTGCGGCCTGTCGATCGTCATCGGCTGGATCACGGTGACGACTTACCTGGCCGCGTGGGGCACGCCGCCGGCTGCGCTGGACAAGCATAACATCTGGTACAGCTTCGGTATTTTCAGCCCGTCGTTCTATGCGTGGGTGCCGAATTCGTTCCTCACGACGTCGCTCATCAGCACGTTTGGAATGAACCTGCTCTATATGACGACCTGCGTTGTGACGATCGTCGCATTCAGGGAGCATCATATGTTCAATGGTTTCAAGCACATGGTAATCCCGATCCTCGGGGTGGCGGCGAATTTCACGGTCCTGCTGTATTATTTGGTCGGGCCGTTCCAAATCGCCGGCATGAGCTGGCACGAATCCTATATAGCGTTTGGCGTGGCCCTGGTCTGGGCAATATGGGGTTCCATATACCTTGTGATGCGAAGCAAGAAGCGGGAGAAGCCTGTCTTCCTGTCCACACCTGCCGCCGCATGATCCAAGGCGAGCGGCAAGACTTTCCCACTATAACCACAGCATGGTAAAGTGGGGGTTCAAGTCAAACGGTCACATCTCGGGTGAGGTGTGGCCGTTTGGCATTTTTGTCGCCGGACATTCGGGGACGTCGACCCAGATTGAGATTTCGTTATCGGTGCATGAGTTTAGAGCTGTCACTTAGTCGTGTTTGTTTCGCGGCGATAGCGGTGGACGCGTTGCTGTTGTTCTCCTTTTCATGGCGGAAAGGCCCGATCGCGCCGAGCGGAATGGGTGACGAGCGCGGGTATGGGTGGCTTGCCCGGGCGGAGTGATTCCGTTCGCGCTCGCAGAGGCGAGGCCCGATAAGCGGGCGCGTGGGTGGGGTGATTAAGAGCCTTGGCCCCATGGGTCCGATGTATTGCCGGATCGTTTTTTCAGGCTTCCGCCTCGAAAAATTTTTTCACCTTAATTTGGCTTAATTTACCTTAATTGCCTACGGTGAGGCGCGATTGCGGGTTGATGTTTGGGCGTGGAAAGGGGGTGGGGATGGGGCAACCAGGCTGGCTGCGCAGCCAAGCAAGCAAGCCGCGGTTTGGCGGGGAAGCGTGCGATTCTGGCGGTGCATAGAACCAGCCTTGCAGAAAAGACCTTGCTTCTCCTAATGATTTTTTTTGGTTTTGAAGGAATCGGAGTCTGGCCAGCGGGGTGGGGCGGAGCGGAGTAACCGGCGACGCTCGAGCGGAAAGGAGGGCGGATCGTCCTGTGCGGGTCGGTTGCGTGAAATTCCCAACCGGTTCTCCGGAACGGCTCGAATATGGCGTTATGATGGACGAATTGAAAACGTATGACATGGTGGTTATCGGGGGCGGGCCCGCGGGGATCACGGCAGCGGCGAACGCGTCGGAACTGGGTAAGAGCGTGGCGCTGGTGGACAGCCAGGAGGAGATCGGGGGCGCGGGGATCAATACGGGAACGGTGCCGAGCAAGACGCTGCGGGAAACGGCGCTGGCGCTGTCTGGTATTCGATCACGCAATCTGTACGGGGTGGATCTTTCGCTGCGCAGGGAGGTGACGGTGGCGGATTTTCTCGGGCACGAGACGCATGTGAAGGATGCTTTTCACACGACCATCACGCAGCGGCTGCAGACGCTGAAGGCAACGATCTATTGCGGGACATGCACCTTCGTCGATGCGCACACGATCCATGTGAGGCTCGGGGCCGAGGACCGGAAGAGCGAACCTTCCGCGCCTGACGCGGAAATGCTGCTGCGGGGCGAGAAAATCATCATCGCCACGGGTTCCTCGCCGGTGCGTCCGGATCTCTTTCCATTTGGCCAGGGGGAGATCTATGATTCCGATACGATCCTGAAGCTGGATCGCATCCCGAGGAGCCTGGCGGTGGTGGGGGCGGGGGTGATCGGCGCGGAATATGGATGCACTTTCCGGGCGCTGGGTGCTGAGGTGCATATCATCGATGGACGGGATGTGCTGCTTCCATTTTTGGATGCGGAAGTGTCCGGGGCGCTGGTGGGGGCGTTTGAACGGAGCGGAATCGTTTTTCACTGGAAAGAAATGGTGGAGAAATGCCTTCCGCAAGCATCCGGAGAGATTCGGCTCGAGCTCTCCTCCGGCGCGGTGCTGACGGTGGACGCGGTGCTGGTGGCTGCCGGAAGGCAAAGCAATACGGCGCACCTGGGGCTCGACAAGGCAGGCGTGAATACCGGCAAGCGCGGGATAATTCCGGTGAACGAGCATTACCAGACGAACATTGAAAATATCTATGCCGCAGGCGATGTGATTGGATTCCCTGCGCTGGCTTCCACCAGCATGGAGCAGGCCCGCAGGGCGGTGTGGCACGCGCTGGGATTGAGCGAGAGGGCGCTCTCCCCGCTCCTGCCGAACGGGATCTACACCATCCCCGAGGTCGGCATGGTGGGCGAGACGGAGGAATCGCTCAAAAAGCAGGGGGTCGCTTACTTCGTGGGACGGGCCAATTATTGGGATAATGCGCGTGGGCGGATCATTGGGGACCATGATGGATTTTTGAAGCTGCTGTTTCGGCAGGGAGACCAGAAGCTGCTCGGAGTGCATGTGATGGGCGACCATGCCACGGATGTGGTGCACATCGGGTTGGTGGCGTTGCTGTGCGAGGGCTCGGCGCAGCTCTTCATTGATGCGTGCTTCAATATGCCGACGCTGGGAATGCTGTATAAGTCGGCTACTTTGAATGGGCTGCGGAGTCTGGCTGCGGCTGAGAAGGGTGGGTGATGCTGAGGACGGCTGCGGGGAGGGTGGATAGGAGGATGTATCTTTCGGCGGGCGATGCTGGGTGTTTTTGGCCGGTTGTGGGCCTGACGTAAAGTTGGCCGGCATCTCAAGGCGTACGGGCAACGGACCGGCGGGCCTCGTAATATTCCAGGCAGATTGGCAGGGGGGTTCTGGGCGGCGGATAGCACGCGGACACGGGTGATTTCAGCAAAACGATGGACTTCGGGTGGAATTTTCGTATGACCGAGGATGCGTTGAAACGACCCAGGTTCCTGGGTGGAGCAAAACATGGAACTCAAAGAAGCATCCCTTTTGTATACATTGGCTGGGCTGATGATCACGTTCGCGGGGTTCTCGGCGCTCCTGCTGGCGCTCCGGCCGGCGGCTGGAGCGAAGTTGTCCCTGCTTGACAGGTACCTTGCCAAAACGGTCATGACGCACATTTTTGTACTGACGGCGGGAGCGCTGCTGCCGGTGATCCTGGCGCTCTACGACATTCAGGAAAAGTGGATTTGGCAGGGCTCTGCCGTGCTTTTCGGTCTACCGATGCTGTTTCTGCAGGTCACCTTTCCGCGCCGCCGCCGGAAGGCGGTCGGCAAAGGACCGCCGCCCTCGGTATTCGTGGTCTTCGTTGTGCTCGGCTCCGTTGTGACACTGACGATGCTTGGCTGCGTTTTAGACGGCATCCAATACAGCGCCGCAGCCTACATCACGGCGTTAACGATCGACTTCTTTACGGTCATTTTCGGCTTCCTGGTGGCGCTGGATGTCATTATGCAACAACCGATGGAATAGCCGGAGCAGCCGGCACTGCGGTAAGGGCCCATCGATGACACTTATTTCCAGGCCCTATCCGCCCTCTTTTGTGTCACCCATGTTCCCGGTCAATCTGTTACCCATGTCTCCGGTTCGTACCGAGCGGAGAAAATGTTCAGCGTGCAGGCGTCGATGCGATTTTGATCGGCTTCAATACGTCACGCGCAATCTCATGAACATCGCGTTGCCAGTCATCGGCACGCTCGCAGTATCGATGCCATTTGCGTTCGGCCCGCTCACAATCACTCCGGTGCTGCTCCAGTTCACCAAATCAGCGCTGGTTTCCACCGTGTAAGTCACTCCAGGGCTTGACGCATAATATTGCATGCTCATGGCGGTCCCGCTTATCGTTGCCATAGGCTGTGCAGCGCTCTCATTCTGTGTCGGGTTGAGATTCAGCGCATAATCCATCGCCAGGCTTACCCCGTCTCCGTTCGGCGCACTCGTTCCGGCATTGTAAGCAAAACCATTTTGCAGCAGCCACACTGGGACCGGCGAGTAAGCCCCCATATCCACGGTTGCATAACCGTTCCATGTCGGTGTGGAGAAACCAGTTGTGCCGTCAAAATAATATACCGTAAATCCTCCCGCCGCCCCCGAGAAGACCGTGCCATCCGACGAGGGCGCGCTACCGAGAAATACCGCTGCATTCAGCGTCCCGCAATTTGCAAACGCCGAATCACCAATGCTTGTCAGGCTCGCGGGCAGAAAGACTGCCTTCAACGCCTGACTGTATTGAAAAGCCGCAGATCCGATGCTCTGCAGGCCAGTGCCAAAATTCAAGCTGCTCAGATACGGGCACCCGTAGCAGACCATCGACCCTATTGTTGTCACGCTATCCGGAAACGTTATACCGGTCAACGTGAACGACTCCTCAAACGCCTCATCTCCTATCGTAGTGACACCGTTCGGCACCGTAAAATTTCCGCCTGGTCCATATGCATAAAGTAAGAGCGTCGCTCCGGCCTTGTCATAAATCACACAATTTGCCGCACTGAAATTCGGGTTCTGCGGAGAAATTGTCAGATTCGTCAGGTTATTGCAGAGCCAGAATGCGTAGGTACCGATGCTGTTCAAGGTGCTGGGGAGTGACACGCTGGCGAGGCTCGAACAAGCGACGCACACCGAAGCTCCCAGGCTCGTCACCCCCTCTCCGAACGTCACGCTCGTCAATCCCGAGCAGTCAATGAATTCATATGCCCCCACGCTCGTCACCGTCCCCGGTACATTGATGCTCGTAAGATAAGTGCATCCGTCAAACGCCCCACTTCCCAGCGCGGTCACGCTGGCGGGAATCGTGAAGGTACTCGCCGTATATGCTGGCGGGTACGCAACCAGCGTCGTCCCATTTTTGGTGTACACCACGCCGTTGCTGCCGCTGTAAGTCGAGTTTTGCGCGGATACGGTGATGGAAGGGAGGTTTCTACAGTCCCTAAAGACACCTCCCCCGATATTCGTCACCGTTGCGGGTATCGTCGCACTCGTTATCGCGCAGCCCCAAAACGCCTCCGTCCCGATGGACGTCACCGTTGCCGGGATCGCGGCATTGCGCAAGTTCCCGCAATACTGGAATGCGTTTGAGCCAATTGTCGTCAGCGAACTTGATAACGTCACCGTATTCAATGCTATGCAGTCGTAGAATGCCAGGGACCCTATGGTGCCAATGGTCGCGGGCATTGTGACCGCCGTGATCATGCATTGCTGAAATGCGTTTGGCCCAATGGCTCCCACGGCCTCGCTGTTGATCGAAGACGGCAGTATGATCGCGGCTGCCGGCCCGGTGTAACCGGTGATCGTCGCTGTTCCGCCTGCCGATGTGTAACTCAAGTTCGCCGATGCATAACCATCCCAAAGCGGCACCGTAAATCCTGCGGCCCCGTTGAAAGAATAGACGGTAAACCCCGATGCTGTATTCGCGAACGCACTGCTCCCAAGAGCGGGGGCGGATCCGCTGAAGTATGCCGCGGAAAGCGCGGTGCAGCCTTTGAACGCATTGCTTCCGATGGTCACCACGCTTCCCGGTACGGTCACAGACGTCACGCTCGTATTATTCAGAAAGGCGGAGCTCGCCACGGAGGTGACCGACGCGCCCGCTTCCGTGCCAGGTATTACCATCGCGGTAATCGTCCCGACGTAACCCGTAATCGTCGCCTGTGTTCCACTCACGGTGTAGGTGAAACCCGTCGCATGCGCGACGCCGCTACCAATCAGCGCGAAGATGATACTTATCGCCACGCTTTTCCAAATTCGCCCGATCAATCGGGAGCTCCCATTTGGGTTGCAGTTGATGGCGGGTTGCGGTGGATTCCTGCGATTTTCTTTTCGTGCAGTTGTATTGCAGAAAATGGGGAAAATACTTTGATGTAGACCCATAAAGATCAGGCGACAACTTTTGACAGTCAGGCATGCCGACCCGGAATGGTGCGCGATACCGTTCAGACCTGAGGGCGGAGGCTGTATTGACGCGGGTTTCCGGGGTGCAATGTCACACATAGCGTCACACGATGCCCAAATCAAGCTGGACGGGTGGGAAGTGGTCGCACGATGGCCGGGGCTGCCGGGGGCGCTGGCCGCCGCCGTGGCGCGGTCTGCCTGGCCCTCCAGCCGGCAAAGGGTGGGGCTGCTGGCCAGCGGTTCGGTGCGCTCAACGGCCGTCTGCCAGACCAGGTCGTGTCGCAGAGTGTCGTGGTCATTGAGATCCTCGTAACCCAGCGCCAGCCCGTAGATGCGCTGCCGCAACAGATCGGCCATCGAGTGGGTGATGAGGCCAGGATCGCGCCGGTCCTTGAAAATCCGGGTCAGCGCCTTGGTCAGCCCCACTCTGCGATCCACCTGCCTCAAGAGCATCACCCCGCCATCGCTGGAAACATCGCCGCCGGTAAAATCCGCCTCAATTTTACGGCGATCTAAGCTTGGAAAACCCAGTTCACCTTGTGTACAGTTTGTGACTAGCGAAGTCCTTTCGGATGAAGTTCATATCACCTTCAACCTTAACAGGTTACCGATAGGACTTCGCTATTTTTTTGCTCCTAGGATGAGATATCCGGGCTAGAGTGAAGAATCCCCTGTATTCATGCGGGTTCCCGGAGCGACGGGCCGCGCCCACAGCGCTGCGCGCAGTGAGGCGGGTAAATAAATGCGCGATACAGGGTTCGAACCCCGCGCCCACAGCGCTGCGCGCAGTGAGGCGGGCAGGTGTGCCCCTGCTATTTCAGCCTGTTGACCAGGTAACGCCTGCCGAATCCGGTCTTCAATTGCTTTTCTCGCAAGCGCGCGTTGGTTTCGCTCCGGCACGCTTCGTAGTATTCCAAGCGTATTGGAAGGCGGTGGGCGGTGGCTGGGACTTTGCCTGCTTGATGCTGGCTAACGCGTCGCTTTAGGTCGGTGGTAGAGCCAACATAGAGTTGGCCGTCCCCACAGCTCAAGACGTAGGTGTAGAAGAACATTGGAGATCCGGAGGCGATGGGCCACGCCCACAGCGCTGCGCGCAGTGAGGCGGGTAAATAAATGCGCGATACAGGGTTCGAACCTGTGACCCCTACCGTGTCAAGGTAGTGCTCTACCGCTGAGCTAACCGCGCGTTTTCCTGTCGGGGGCAGGGGTGGAAAATATGGAGGAATGGGGCGGGTCGCAACAAATACTTTTTTGCCCTTCGATCCTTCGGCAGGCTCAGGACCTGCGGCAGGCTCAGGACCTACGGCAAGCTCAGGTTAGTCTCCGGCGGTGCCTGCGAGAAGGGTGTCGCGCAATTGGGTGGCGAGGAGGGTGCGGTCGGCGGGGGTGGCGTCGCGGGGGACGCGGATGGGCTCGTGGAAGGTCATCTCGCAGCGGGAGAATGGGAGGGGGATCTGGAAGCGGTCCCAGCTTTTGAGGCGGATTTTCCAGCCGAGCTGGCAGGTGTAGGGGACGATGGGGTGGCCGGTGACCTGGGCGAGGGCGATGATGCCGTCCTGGACGGTGTAGCAGGGGCCGCGGGGGCCATCGGGGGTGACGGCGATGTGGTAGCCGCGCTGGGCCCAGCCGGTGAGCTCGAGCATGGCCTGGGCGCCGCGGCGGCTGGAGGAGCCGCGGACGGGCTGGACGCCGAAATGTTCCAGGATGCTGGCGAGGAAGGCGCCGTCTTTGCTGGCGCTGATGAGTGCGGCGAGGCGAGGGTGGCGATGATGGGGGCGGACGAGGTGGGTGTAGACGCGCATGCAGAGGCAGAGGCGGTTGTGCCAGAGGGCGAAGATGATGGGCTCATCGTCCGGGAAGCCGGGGGTGCCGCAGCCGCCATGGACGCGGTAGCGGAGGGTGGCGGCGAGGAGGCGCAATGCGGTGGCGGCGATCCAGCCGAGGGTGCGCTGGAGGGAGGTGGGCAGGTTTGCAGGACGCACGCGGCCGGCGGGGTTGCGCGGGGCGGCAGCGGCGGGGGGAGGGGCCTGGGCGCTCAATGGGAGGCGCGGACGCGCTGCTCCAGGTCGGTGGTGGTCCAGTGGAGTTTTTGGCGGGCGCCCTGGTATTCGATATCGAGGTTATCGCCGTCGATGCCGATCAATTTGACGGAAGTGCCGGCGGGGACGGAGACGGAGCCGACTACCTGGCCGTTGTAGAGGGCGGGAAAGCTGGCGGGCTGGGTGAGGGTGACGGTGCGGGGCCACGCGGCGGGATTGGCGGCGAGGGCGGCGACGCTGAATGGGGTGGGGGTCGGGATGGGGGTTGCCGCGGTCAGTTGCGGGATGGGGGTTGAGGCAACTGGCGCTGGGGGAGCGACGCTGGTAAGCGGTGGGGGTGACTGTTGAGTGCCGTGCGGGCCGAACTTGAGGTAGGCGAAGACGATGACTGTGGCCACGAGGAGCATGTTGATCGCAATCATTACGCCGGAGGGTTTCGGCGGCGGCGGGGTGGACGTTTTGCGCGTGTTGGGCATGGAATGAAATTTGGGCGGGGCTGTTTTTAGCCTGATGCGCCTGAGGACGCATCCGTCCTTTGGCGGAGGTTAACGCAGATTATTGGGGAGGGAGCGAAAATTATTGGGCGGGTGACGGTTTGGGCGGCTGGTTGGCGGGCGGGGCTTTGGTGGGCATGGCGGCCCGCAGGGAGGCCAGTTGGCGCTGGAGGGCCTGCAGTTTGGTATTCAAATCGATCATTACAGGGTGATCTTTCGCGTACTTCTGGGAGGCGTCGGCGATAGATTGCTGAGTGTCGCCGAGCTCGTCGACGATTTTGACAAGCTCCTGGGAGTTGGCTTTCGCTTCGGCATCGGCGATGGCGGCGTCGCCAGTGGGGGAAATCTGCCGGATATTTGCCCGGAGGGCGTCAGCCATCTGCTGGAGGTTCGCCAGGGTGGTCCTTCGTTGGACCATGTAGGGATGATCTGGTTTATATATTTGGGAGGCTTCGTCGATATCCCGTTGGGTATCCATGCTTGCGGTGAGTGCGTCGGTAAGGCGGTGCGCGTAGGCGGTGGCGAGGACGGAGTCTGCATAATCCGGGATGGTTGATGGGGCGGGAGTTGTCGCATCCGAACCGGTTACTACAATGAATGCAAACGGCGCGGTGTCGGGCTGATCATTGGCAACATAGATCGAGGAGTAACTAATCGTGTAAGCAATGCGATTAATGGTGAGATCAGCCGGGCGGTCGCGCGGCAAGTTGAGGAACATCGTGTTATTCCACTTCAAGTCTTCAACCTTCAATGTCACGGCGTCATCGTCGCCGCCAACCAAGGTGATTCGGCAGAAGTCCTGGCTCTCAGGCGGCAACCCTGCACGTACCACCCCGCCGATGGTCATGCGGGCGACGATCGCCCAGCCGTGTGGATTCCAGATGGATGGCTTGTCGTCGAATTCCCAGTTGGTTCTATCCGCCAACCCTTCTTTTGGGTCGAAGGGATCGAAGCGCATGCGCTTACTCTGTGCACCCGTGCCTGGAGGCGCAGGAGCGGCGTTGGATGGGCCGAAGGTTGAGACCGAGGGAGCGGGCGCCGGGGAAGGGGTCGCAGGGGGCGCCGGGGTGGATTCGGACGGTTGAATCATCTTGTAGCGTATCCGTATGCCCGGCGGATTGCTGGTTACTCCGATCACCTGAACCATGCCGATGCGGTCGTAGCGGGTCTGGAATAGCAGAGTGATCCTGCCGCCGTTATTGCCGGTAAGTGGTCTGTTAAAATTTGGACGAAATTGTGCCTGCAGCGCACTGCGAAAGGCGCCGTCGCCTGAAACGCCATGGGATGACGAATGATCAAAGGCGGCCTCATCGCACGAAGAACTCACCATGTCTGAGAGGACCAAGCCGGGACTGCCATTGTTTCGCATGGCGAGGAAATCGACATCGTTGTCCGTAACCCAGCGATACATATTTGGCACGGCGGCATCATCTCCTCCGCTTGCGCTGCCATCCGGCGGAGTGAAGTCGGTGGGGCCGGGGACATAGTCGCCCCTGTCCAGACTGTAGAAGGAGTGCGGATCATTGCCCAAGGTGATGTCGCGCTCGATAACCGGGCCGAATGTTCCGTCCGTCATCTCGAAGAGCGACGGGGGAACCGGACGTTCAGATTGGCGCAACTGTGGCTCCCTATAAAGGAGCCATGCGACGGCAAGGACGAAGACGACGAAAATCCCGACGATCAAGGCGATGCCGCCGAGTACGATTCCGGTGAGGCCGATGGTTTTCCTGCGGGCAAAGACTTCGATGACATAGGCGATGCCGAATAATCCGAATAGGCCGAAGAATCCGAACATCCCGTTCCATCCCGGGATATAGCCGAGGAAGCCGAGGAATCCTCCACAGGCGACTTGAGCAATCCTCAATGCGGCGAGGGATTGAAAGCGTGCGAAGCCCTGAAGGTGAAAGAGCTGGTGGTCCGCGGGCTTTGATGGAGCCGGGCCCGCGGCGACTGTCTCCACCTGGGTCTTCATCTCGCCGGCGCTGCTCTGGCGGCGGGTGCGCTCCTTTTGCAGGGCTTGCTGGACGATGGCATCGACGCGGGGATCGGTGTTGCTTTTGGATGAGGGCGGGGCGAAGGAGCCGGTGGGGAGCTCGCCGGTGAGGAGCTCATAAAAAACGACGCCGAGGGAGTAGATGTCGGCGCGGTGATCGACATTGGCGGGGGTGTCGCGCTGCTCGGGGGCCATGTAGCTGGGGGTGCCGAGGGTGGCGCCGCTCTGGGTGAGATTCGGGCCGGGATCGTCCGGGGCGGGGATGCCGTCGGCGTCGGCGGCTGTGCCGATGAGCTTGGCGATGCCGAAATCGACCAGTTTTACGCGGCCCTTTGCGTCGAGGAGGATGTTCTCGGGCTTGATGTCGCGGTGGAGGACGCCTTCCTCGTGGGCGAATTGCAGGGCGTCGCAGATGTGCGGGACGATGGCGAGAGCCTGCGCTGGTGTGAACCGGCTGGAGCGCATGGCCTGGCGGAGGTTGACGCCTTCGACATATTCCATGAGGAGATAGAAGAAATCGCCGGCGGCGCCGGAATCGTGGACGGCGACGATGTTCGGGTGATGGAGGCGCGCGAGGAGCTGGCCCTCGCGATCGAAGCGGCCTGCGAATGCGGCGTCGCGCTCCGCGAGCGAGGCGGGGAGAAGCTTGAGGGCGACGAGGCGATTGAGCTTTGTCTGGCGGGCCTTGAAGACCCAGCCCATGCCGCCCTGGCCGATGAATTCCAGGATGTCGAGCTGCGGGAAGGCGTGGCGGACCGCCTCGATGCCGGGTGGCTCGGGGCGATCCATGCCGGCTGAGGGCTGAGTGGGCTGCATGGCGCCGGCCATGAGGCAGCGAGGGCAGAGTCCGCCGGGCGTCGCGGCATCGAGTGTGGCGCCGCAGGAGTCGCAAAGGGGGGAAGGGTTGTTCATCTCACCGGTTCCTGACCTGTCCGGAACCAATGGTTACACCTTTTCCCGCAGAATTATCCACCCAAGGCGGCGAAAAGATGGCGCATCTCCTCTTCGACGGCCTGCGGGGAGTCCAGGGTCTGAGCGATCTCGGCTTTGACCAGATGGCGGAAACGGCGGCGCAGGCGATGAACGGCGACCTTGAGGGCGCCTTCGTTGATGCCGAGTGCGCGGGCCGCGCCGGACTGGTCGCCATGGGCGGCCTCGCCGGTGAGCCATGGCTTGAGCAGTGTGAACTCGGATGCCTTGCCGGCGGCGGCGCGTTCGCGGGCGAGGGCATCGATGGCGCGCTCGAGTACAGCCAGAGCCCATTGGCGGTCAAAGAAGACGTCGGGCGGCAATCCCTGCGCATCGGGGGGATCGATGCCGGGAGCGGTATCGGTACCGGGGTCGAGCGGGACGTGGAGGATTTCGCCGCCGCGTTTCTGGCGTCCGGCGCGGTCCCGCTGGTGGGTGAGGAAGTGTTTGAGTGCGCCCAGCAGATAGGTGCGGAATTTGCCGATCTGCTCGGCGGCCCCGCCCAGCGATGGGTTCTCCAAGAGACGGCTGAAGAACTCGTGGGCGAGTTCGCGGGCGGAATCTTCCTGGCGGCCCTGGCGGCGGAGGAATGCGACTACGGGGTTGTAATAGGCGGCGCACAACTCGCTCAATGCCTGCCGGCCCGCCGTGCTATGACCCGTGGCGTGATGGACGAGTGTCCACCGGGTGGTGTGGAAGGCATTCGTGGTCACGGCGTGGCGAGGTCAGGATATTGGTGTCCTGGGGGGCCGCTTATTGAAGGTGGAAGCTATGACGCCCCGATTTCCTGCTGGATGGCTTCGGCGATGGTGTCGGCCTGGGCGTTGATGCGGGCGGCGTCGGGGCCTTCGATGAGGAGGCGGATCTTGGGCTCGGTGCCGGAGTAGCGGAGGAGGACGCGGCCTTTGCCGGCGAGTTCTTTTTCGATCTCGAGCTTGAGGCGGGAGACTTTGTGGAGTTCCTCGATGGGGGGCTTGTTGCGGACTTTGAGGTTGCGCTGGGCCTGGGGGTATTTGCGCAGGCATTTGCGGAGCTCGCTGAGGGGCTGGCCGGTCTCGACCATGATACGGAGGACCTGGAGGGCGGAGATGATGCCGTCGCCGGTGGTGGTGTAATCGTGGAAGATCATGTGGCCGCTCTGCTCGCCGCCGAGGTTGAGGTTGCTCTTCATCATCTCCTCGATGACGTAGCGGTCGCCGACCCTGGTGCGGATGACTTTTCCGCCATGGGCGGCGAGCGCTTCCTCGAGGCCGAAGTTGCTCATGACGGTGGAGACGAGGGTGTTTTGGGCGAGGCGGCCGGACTTGAGGAAATCGATGGCGGCGATGGCCATGATGTCGTCGCCGTCGACGAGGTCGCCGTTCTCGTCGCAGAGGAGTGCGCGGTCGGCGTCGCCATCGTGGGTGATGCCGACCTGGGCGCCGGTTTCCTTGACGATGCGGCTGATCTCATCGGGATGGGTGCTGCCGCAATCTTTGTTGATGTTGCGTCCGTTGGGGGTGTCGTGGGCGACGATGATATTGGCGCCGAGCTCGCGGAGGATGCAGGGGGAGGATTTGTAGGCGGCGCCGTTGGCGACATCGATGGCGACGCGGAGGCCCTCGAGGGTGAGGCCGCGGGGGAAGCTGGTCTTGGCAAACTCGATGTAGCGGCCGAGGGCGTCATCGACGCGGGTGGCCTTGCCGATGCGGGCGGCGGTGGGGCGGATGTTCTCGATCTCGCCGCTGAAGACGAGATTCTCGATCTGTTGCTCGATCTCGTCGTCGAGCTTGTAGCCGTCGCGCCGGAAGAATTTGATGCCGTTATCCTCGTAGGGATTGTGGGATGCGGAGAGGACGATGCCGGCGTCTGCTCGGAGGGAGCGGGTGATGTAGGCGGTGCCGGGTGTGGGGAGGGGGCCGATGAGGAGGACATCGACGCCGAGGGACATGATGCCGGCGGCGAGGGCGTTCTCGAGCATGTAACCGGAAAGACGGGTGTCTTTGCCGAGGACGATCTTGGCCTTGTGGCCGGAGCGGGCGCCACCGGCTAGCTGGGTGACGACATGGGCGGCGGCGCGGCCGAGCTTGAGGGCGGTCTCGGCGGTTACGGGCTCAATATTCGCCACGCCGCGGACGCCGTCGGTACCGAAGATCCTGCGCCGTTCCGCCGGGATGGCGACGGAGGGGGCGGGGGATTTGCGAATGGGAGCGTCCTTGGGGGTGGGGAATTTGATGGTGTCCATTCTTTAATTGCGGATTGCGGATTGCGGATTTGGGGGGAGATGGCGGGTCGCGGGCGCTATTGGTTGTGGTGGGCGCCGTCGGTGGGGGTTACCACCATGGGGGCGTCCACCAGGGGGCGCTCGGAGCCGCCGGCCTCAATGTTCTTTTTGATGAGGAACCAGAGGGTGCTCGCGAGCACCAGCGAAGCGACTTTCGCCACCCAGTTGTTCAGAATCAGATTTTTCATCGTGTTCCTGGAGAAAGAGTTCGCTGAGGCGAAGCTTGAGGCTCTCCGGGTCGAAGTTGCGCTCAATCTTACCTCGATGGCAGATGGACACAATCCCTGTTTCTTCGGAGACGACAAGGGTGACGGCGTCGGATTCCTCGCTCAAGCCGAGAGCGGCGCGGTGGCGGAGGCCGAGGTTACGGTCGAGATCTTCGCGCTGGGAGACGGGGAAAATGCATGCGGCGGCAAGGATGCGGTCGTTGCGCAGGATGACGCCGCCATCGTGGAGGGGTGTCTTCGGCTGGAAGATGGTGACGACGAGCTCCGGGGAGAGCTCGCAATCGATGGTGACGCCGCTCTCGGCAAAGGAGCCGATATTGATGTCGCGCTCGATGGCGATGAGGGCGCCGAACTGGCGGTTGGAGAGATCGAAGACGATGTCGGAGATCACCTCGATGGTTTCGCGGTTTTGCGGGGTGGTGCTGAAGAAGTGATGGCTGCCGAGGGCGGCGAGGGCGCGGCGCAGCTCCGGCTGGAAGATGACCACAAGGGCGATGGAGAGGAAGGCGGCGACATTCTGGATGAGCCAGAGGATGACCACCAGGCGCAGGAGGCGGGCGACGAGCAGGAGGGTGAGGAGCGCGAGGGCGAGGCCGCTGAGGACCTTTGCCCCGCGGGTGCCGCGGAAGTAGAGGTACCCCTGGTAGATGACCATCCAGAGGATGCAAATCTCCACGGCCGAGCGCCAATTATCGCTGGCGAATTGGAGAATGGAGGAAATCATGAGGCGTTGAGCAAGGCTTCGGCGATTTTGAGCGCTCGCACATTCTCGAGGACGTCATGGACGCGGAAGATATTCATGCCCATCGCCCTGCCGAGCACATTTGCTGCCAAAGTGGGGCCGAGCCGGTCGTCCATAGTGGGTGCGCCGCTGATCTTTGCGAGGAAGCTCTTGCGGGAGGCGCCCATGACCAGGGGGCGGCCGGCAACGCGCAAATCCGCAGCGCGCCTGATGAGGGTGAGATTGTGCTCCACCGTCTTGCCGAACCCGATGCCCGGGTCAAACGCGACTTGCTCCGGCGTCATGCCGCAGGCTATCGCCCGGTCAAAAGATTGTCTAAAAAAATCCCGGATTTCTGCCGTAACGTCCTGGTATTCCGGGGCCTGCTGCATGGTGCGGGGATCGCCCTTCATGTGCATGACAATGAGGCCGGCGCCGGCCTTTGCGGCAACCGCGGCCATGGCGGGATCGCGGAGGCCGCCGACGTCGTTGACGATCTCCGCGCCAGCCTCGAGGGCGGCTTCGGCGACCTCGGACTTGTAGGTATCGATGGAGATGGCGCACTTGATCTCCGGGGCGAGCTTCCAGATGACGGGGAGGACGCGGACGAGCTCCTCGTCCACGGAGACGGGCTCGGCGCCGGGGCGGGTGGATTCGCCGCCGATATCGATGATATCCGCGCCGTCGGCGGCCATGCGGAGGGCGTGCTCGACGGCCTCGCGGGGATCAAGACACTTGCCGCCGTCGGAAAACGAATCCAGAGTCACATTCACGATTCCGATGACGAGCGGGCCGCGCTGGAGATCGAATTGTCTATTTCTGGTGCGCCAAAGCATTTTATAACATGTTGAAAGCAGCCGGTTTCACCCGGCAGACGTAGAAAGGTAAACTCCATGCAAACAACCCTGAATCCTCCGGCATCACAAACGAAATTCCCTCCTTTCAGCCTCACCCGGCTGCTGAGGACCGTGTTCAACCCCGTTTCGAGCGAACGGGTGTGCATTCTCATCGATCTCCCGGACCCGGCGCAGGTGAAGGATTTCGCGTTTCTGAAGGATCCGCAGTTTTCCATCCAGCGGAATGCGTACAACCATTTTTACCTCGGGCTGCGGGACGGGGTTCTGGTGGAGCTGGGGCTGACGGGCGGGGATTTCTTTGCCTACAAGGTCACGGGGGGCAGCAACCTGGACCTGCCGGATGAGGCGTGGGCGCCGGATGGACGGCAGCTCTCGCTCTCGCGGAATATTTACCCGGAGTACAAGATCATCCTGTGCATTTCCACCTACTCGGCGACGGCGCCGCTGACGGCGTTTGCGAAGCAGTATGGGTTCCGCGGGGCGACGTTGCATGGGCTGAATGACATCATCCTGAGCTCCGGTCTCGCGGTGGATTACAATGAGGTGAGCCGTCTGGCGGAGAAGCTGAGGCTGGGCATGACCCGGGCGGACTGGGTGGAGATCGATTTTGAGGTGCACGGGCACAAGCACACGCTACGGCTGGAGCTCGGCCGGCAGGAGGCGCAGAAGAGCCACGGGCTCTGCCGGGGCGGGCCGGATGTGGCGAATCTGCCGGCGGGGGAAATCTATTACGTGCCGACGGGCGCGGAGGGGGAATTCCCGATGCGTTATGAGGATGGCACGATTGGATTGATGACGGTGTCCGGCGGGCGGATTGTGCATGCGTCGCCATTGAGCGGGAATGTGGCGACGGTCATCGCGCACCAGAAGAAGCTGGTGTCCGATCCGGTGACGGGAGAGATCGGGGAGCTGGGTTTTGGGACGCAGGAGCTGCCGGTGTCCGGGCGGGACATCCAGGATGAGAAAATCCTGGGGACGATCCATGTGGCCACGGGGCGCAGCGATCACCTGGGCGGGCATTTGACGCCGGACAAATTCGCAGAGGCGAAGAACGCCACGCATGACGATATCCTCTTCTCGCCGACGAAGACGCCGGAGATCAATGTGAGCCAGGCGCGGATGTGCAGGAATGGGGAGATCAAGGTGTTGATTGAGGATTTTACGCCGATTCATATGCGGGAGCTTTTGGACGCATGAGGGGAGTTGGGCAGAGTTGCAGCGGACCACGGTGCGTACCCCCGCATGGCTCACCGAGCCATCGCTACAATAATTGATTCCTGTGCAGGTTTACGAAACCGAGAGGTACCTCAATGAGTACCTGCTCTTTCATTATGGAGAGCCGGACGATGTCATGGCGTGGGAGTTTGGGCCGAAGGCGGCTGCAGGGTTTGCGGCGCGGTGCGTGAGCGATTGCATCGAATTGGGGGCGGTGCCGGAGAAGGCGCGGGCGCTGGACCTGGGGTGCGCGGTGGGCCGGTCGAGCTTTGAACTAGCGCGGTATTGCACGGAGGTGATTGGGATCGATTTTTCGCAGTCGTTCATCCACGCGGCGCTGGAATTGCGACGGAACGGGCACATCCATTTCGACCGGATGGAGGAGGGGATTCTGACTTCCCGTTGCGTGGCGAGAGTGCCGGCGGAGATCGAGCGGACGCGGGTGCATTTTGAGATTGGCGATGCGCTCAAGCTGCGCGGGACGCTTGGGGATTTTGACGTGGTGCTTGCGGCGAATCTGCTTTGCAGGCTGGAAGACCCGATCCAATTGGTGCTGAAATTCCCCCAACTGGTGCGGCCAGGCGGGCAATTGATCCTCGTGTCGCCCTATAGCTGGAGCCGGGATTTTACGCCGCAGGCGAAATGGCTGGGCGGGTACGAGCACAATGGGAACCGGTTCGAGACATTCGTCACGATCAGCAAGTTCCTCGAAGCGGATTTCGAACTGGTGCGGACGCGGGATCTGCCATTCCTCATCCGCGAGCACGCGCGCAAGTACCAGTGGAGCGTCTCGCACGGCTCGGTCTGGCTGCGCAAAGGGTGATGCCGATGGACTGGCAGGCGCAATACGAGGCGGGGGAGATGCCGTGGGATGAAGAGGCGGCGCATCCGGCGCTGCTCGATTTCATCGCGGAGGCGGGGCCGTTCCGGGGACGAATCCTGGTCCCGGGATGCGGGCGGGGGCATGACGTGCGGGCGGTGTCGACGGCGGAGAATCGCGTGACCGGGCTGGACATTGCGCCTGCGGCGATTGCGAAGGCGGGGGAGTACGCGCGGACTGGGAATGAGGAATACGTTGCAGGGGATTTGTTCAAGCTGCCGCCGGAGATGAGCGCAGCGTTTGACTGGGTGGTCGAGCATACCTGTTTTTGCGCGATCCCGCCGGAGCTGCGGCCGGATTATGCGACGGCTGTTGCAGGGGCGGTGAAGCCGGGCGGGCAGCTCTTTGGGATCTTCTACCTGGAGCCTGCGGTGGATCGGCATCCGCCGTATGGGGTGACGGTGCGGGAGCTGGATGCATTCTTCGAATCATCGTTCGCGCTCGTCCGGGAGTGGGTGCCGGCGCGGACATTTGAGGGACGGGAATCACGGGAGCTGGTGCGCGTCCATCGGCGTTTGTAATTCATTCGTTTCTCGGGTATAAACACGCATGAGAATTTCCTCACTGCTTTGCTTCTTCATGGTTGCCGCTGCAGGGGCGCGGGGGGATGAGGTCATCGTCCAGCAGGTGGATGGCATGGCGCAAACGGGGCAGATGACCATCATGGTCAATGACAATAAAGTGCGCGCGGATGTGTCGCCGCAGATGAGCACGATTACCGACGTGGCGACGGGCGATGTCACCATGCTGATGCACGCGCAAAAGGCCTTTATCGTGATCACCGCCGCTGCGAGCAAGGTGCTGCTGGCGGGGACATCCGCCGTGACGGCCCAGGCCGCGCCGGGGATCAGCGGAACAAGCTCCGCGCTGCTGCCGCCGTTGCATGCGCCCTCACCGCATGAAACCGGGAAGACGCAGAAGATCAATGGCTATAATGCCTCCGAGTACACCTATGCGAACGGGAACCTGAAGGCGACGTACTGGATCTCCAAGGATGTGCCGAATGGGAAATTGGTGACCGACGCGCTGGCGAAATTCCAGAAGGGAAGCCTTGCGAGCATCGCGGCGGGGATTGGACCGGCGCTCAGCTCATTTCCCGGCGTTCCCGTAAAGACAGTGGTGGATCTCAACGGGCAGAAGATTACGACCGTTCTCGTTTCGGCGACGGAACAGGCAGTCGATCCGGCAGAGTATCAGGTGCCTGCCGGGTATGCGGAGATGAAGATGATGGGCGGCATGGACGGGGATTTTCAGTAACACCAGACTACTGGCTGGGAGTGAAGTTCCCTGAGCCGGCGGAGATGATGTTGCCACCCGGGGTCAGAATCGACGCCGATGTGCCAGGGGTGGAAACAAGTAAATTGCCGGCGCCGGTTGAGCTGGGTGCTGTCAGAATTGCAGCCTCCAGGCCCGGTGTCGGGCCAGTAAAATTACCGGCGCCTGATGCCACAATGCCGCCGCCCGCGGCAACGTAATTGCCTGCGCCGGAGGCGACGAGATTCCCTGCTCCAGAGGCCACGAGATTGCCCGCCCCGGACGCGACAAGATTGCCGCCGCCTGTGACGGCGAGATTGCCGGCGCCAGATGCGACGAGATTGCCCGCGCCGGAGGCAACGAGGTTGCCGGCGCCAGAGGCGACAATGTTGCAGCCTTCGCCAGCGATGACATTGCCCGCGCCGGAAGCGACAATGCTCGCCTGGCTCGAGATGAGCGCAGATGCATTGGTGTTGCCGAGACCAAGCAGGTTTCCCGCGCCGGAAGCGACAATATTGCCAGCGCCAGACGCAACAATATTGCCGGCACCGGAAGCTACGATATTACCGGCGCCAGATGCGACGATATTGCCAGCGCCCTGAGCGACGATATTGCCGCCGCCGATGTCGATGAGGAAAACCTCGGAGGAATCGACGGTCGCCTGGTAGAGGGGGCGGCCGGTGATCACGCCGATGAGACCGATGGCGGGAGAATCGGTGACTTGAGTGGCCGTAGCGGGGGCAGAGACCGTGCCCATATCATCGACGATGACATCCGCGCTGGAATCCACGATGTCCGTGCCGACCGGCCCCGTTGCCTGGAGCGTGACGGTAAGGGCGGCGCCGGTGTGGGGCAGCAACGGCGTCAGATCACCCTGGGTAACGGCGCCGTTATTCGAGGCAAGCACGCCGGAGATCAACGCGCCGGGACCGGCGCCGACCGCAGGGACGCCGATATAGCTGTTGCCGAACGCAGCGGAGACGAACGTGGTGTTTGGAGGAATCGTGAAGTTGACGATGGGGTGCGCGCCGACATCTCCATGGTTAAAAATCACGATCTCCACATCGAAATTAGATCCCGGCGCCACCTGCTGGGGGACGGACTTGAAGATGCCGACCTGGGGTACGGCGGGGGTGAGGTTGTCGAGGAAGGCGGAGTTAAGCGCCTGCTGGACGGAGTAGGGCGCCGAAGAGGAGCGGACAAGGAGGGGAGGAGTCAACTGCCTGCCGGGACCGCTGAGAACCATGCTGGTGATACTGCCGTCATGCATGGTGACCGGGGGCGCAGTGGGATCGCCCACCAGGGAGCCGGCGGCCTGGATGGCATCGGGGGTGACGATGACCTCCACCATGACGTCTCCCTCGGCGGAGGCGGCGAGCCTGCTGAAGGTGAATGTGGCAGTGCCGCCGGTGGACAGGAGTAGGGGCGCCACGATCGTGGACTCCGCGGGAGTACGGATCAGGGTACCGGGAAGGTAGCCAAGGGCGCCCGTGGCCTTATTGGGAGGGAGCGAGACAAATGACGCGCGATAAAATGCGGTGTGGGCGGGAAGGGGAACGTCCAGCGACACGTTGGTGGCCGCGACATTGCCGGTGTTTGCGTAATGGATGTAGTACCGCTGGCCATCGTAAGGCGTATTATCCGCGAAGAAGAAAGCGGCGGTCGAACCGGAGGCATCCGGCGTTGGCGAGGCGCTCCAATTGGCATTGTAGATTGCAGTCATCGCATCGGAAGTGGCGACGATATCCGTGCCGCAGACATTAGGGCTGGGAACGAGGGTGCGGATGACCGGCTGAGCAAAGAGCGCCTGCCCGACGACCTCGATGGGGCCGTTGGCATAGAGGCCGACCGGCGTCTCGGTGAGGCTCGACGAGCCGACACTGCAGGCGTTGTTATCGATGAATGTGCCATTGGCCGGTGCGGTCAAGCCGCTGGCCACCTTGACGGTGTACTGAACGATCACTCCATCGTTCGGATCGAGATGAAGCCCGGTGAACTGGATGTGATGATGAAATCCATCAATACCGAGCTGATCGAGAACGGGCACCAGTTTGCTCTTTGCCACGCTTGGACTCGCGCCGAGCAGCTTCGCGGATACAAATGTGCAATTGGCTGGCAATCCGTCCTGGATATAAACGTCGTCCGCCTCGGAATCGCCTTTGTTGCCCGCGCCGAGGATGAAGCTGATCTCGTCGCCCGGCTGCACGGTATCCACGGATTGCCCCAGGCCGTCCTGAATGGTGTCCGTGACCGGGCTGCTGACCGCTTTCAGCATCCAGAGCTGCGGCTCCGCGCTGAGGCTGCCGAACAACGAGACGCCGACGACGCCGGAATCATTGCTGCTCAACGCGGTTTCGTGCGCCGTGTTTGCCAGGAATGCGATGAAATCGACGTAACCGGGCGCGGCCGCGAGCGAATAGCCGGCGGCTTTGTAAGCCGCGAGGAAGAGCGCGTACTGGGTGGTGTACCTGCCGGTGAGCGTATCGAGGAATGGAGCGGGGTTAAGGAATGCGGCGCCGTAATTGATCGTGGTGATCGTCGGCATCGTGGTGGGGTCGATCCACTGTGCCTGGAAGGTGACGTTGAGGGCGACGGAATCGCGATGCAGGCTGTTGCCGGCCGCGGCAAGGCCGCCGACGTTGATAACCAACTGCGGATGCGGGTCGCCAAAGAAGTAATTGAGAACAGGCGCCGGATAGGGGACTCTGCCGGAACTGGCCCATGCGACGCCGTTGGTCGCCTTTGGAGTCGTGGGATAGGTGGCGGCATACCGCATGCCGTCCGGTACCACCACGACGGCGACAGCATTCGCGACCGCGGTGGTGCCGAGGTTGGAGAGCGTGCAGGTGTAAGTCATCAATCCGCCGGGCGCGACGACACCCGGGCTTTTGGGGACCATTTTGAAAGAGATGGCGCCCTCCACATTGGTCCCGATGGCCGGCGAGCCGCTGGTGAAACCGGTGGCGGAATAGGGTGGCTGGAATGCAGAGCTATAGACGGAGTAGTTATTCCCGAGGCCGATCTGTTGATTGATGCGCACCTTGCCGGAGAGCTGGACGCCGAGCGTGAGCGACTGGCTGGAGGCGGGATCGAGGTTGCTGACATTCCACATCACTTTCGCGTCGTTGCTGGTGCTGGTGGTGGGCGGAAGGTAGGTGCCGTATTGATTGAACGTCAGGTCGCTCTGCGCAAACTGCTGCATCTGGCTGCCATAGGTGAAGATCGCGCCAATGGTGGAGGTCGCTGCGGCCGGCTGCGAGATGGTAAAGTGAGTGTTGTCCACGATGGCGGAGATGGTCGTGGAGGTGGAGGGGAAGGGATGCGCGCCGCCGGAGAGGACCACGCCACCCCCGAATGCGCCGCCAACGGCCAGTTGCCCGGTATTGCTGCCATGGATCGTGGTGACGGTTGAGCTGCCGACCGTTGTGCTGCAGACCACCGTGGAGTCGCTGTGGAGATAAACTGGAACCGGCGTCACGACGACCATGTTGGTCGCGGTGGCGGTGCCGATGTTCTGCCAGTTGAAGGTGTATGTTAATTCGTCGCCGATGTGTGCGACGAGGCCCGCGATGGGATCTGAGGTGGTGGTGAGGGTGACGCCGATTGACAGGACGGCGCGCGTCAGCGCGTAGGTGCCGAGGGGGGCGGAATCCGTCTCCAGCGAGGCGGAGTCTGTGGCGACGGCCCGGAATGAGACGGCGCTGCCTGCGGGATAGAAGGTGGAATTTAACGAGTAATTGCCCGGGTTGTCGACCGGGTCCGTCTCGGTCATGAGGGCGCCGTTATTATCCGGGAGATCGATCCATGTGGTGCCATCGAGGCTCGACTGGATACGGACCTGGAGGCCCGTTACGGTCGTCGCGGCAAAGGCGATGATGGCGCCGTTCGACGTAGGACCGGTGATCGAGATACCGACGGTGATGTGGAGGTCGTTCGGGCCAAGCGCGAGCGGGTCTGACTTTCCATCCGTGTACCCGGTGCTGGAAGCGACGAAGCGAAAGTAGATGCCGGCCGCGAGCGGGTAGGAGGTGGTGGTAAGCTCGTAGTTGCCGGGGTTCAGCGGATCCTCGGGCGCTGCGCCGCCGCCGGGGAGATTGACCCAACTGCCTTCCATGCCCGGGGTGGTGGTCCATTGCACGCGCACGGCAAGGCCGGCGCCGGTGGATGCTGAGAATACGATTGCGCTGCCGGCCGGGAAAGGCCCGTTCATGGAGATGTCCGTGATCGCGGGAAGACTGCCGCTGATAATCGCTGCCGGCGTGCCCGATTCCGCCGCGATGCCGTCTACATTGGCAATGCCGGTGATATCGCCAAAATTCTTGATCACCGTGCCGCCCGATACGGTGGTTGCCAGGATCAAGTTCTGAAATGTTCCACCGAGGACATAAATGTTTGTTCCCGACGATGCGATCGCACCCGGATATTCGCCGTAACCCTGGAGATATGCGTTAACGGTCGCACCGGTCGGTGAATACACGCTGACGGTGCCGCTGCTTCCACCGTTGGTGACGTAAAGGTCGGTGCCGGAGATCGCCAGCCCGCCCGGCACCGCCAACGATGAGACCAGCGAGGGGTTTGATGCTGTGACGACCGCGTTGGCAGCATCCACGGTGTATTGGCCGATGACACCGCTGTCTCCAAAAATGCCGGACAAGACGTAAAGATTCGAACCGGATACGGCGATGCTCCCGGGGTCGCCGAGTCCCGAGATGAGCGATGCGTTGAGTGCCGTGCCGGTGGATGCATCGTATTCGCCCACGTTGCTGTTCACAATGTCTGCCACATACAGCTTGGTGCCGTCGTCGGAGACGGCCATGCCCATGAGCTGACCAAGACCGGAAACCAGGGAGGAATTTTCCAGTGCCCCGGAGGTGCTGTATTCGAGGACTACGGTGTCGCTGGTGAACTCGGTGGACTCATCCTGGGAGACATAGATATTGGACCCCGAAACGGCGATGCTCGACCACGGATAAGCGCCTGAGGCTGCAAGCGTTCCGGTTACGAGGGCGCCCGCGGTGGTGTATTCGCTGATGACTCCGTTACCGTTGGTGTCGCTGGTCAGGACGAAGACCTGTCCATGCGCAGTCGCCGGCATGAGCCAGGGGGCGAGGGCAAGGCAAAGGGAAATCGCGAGGATTGCGCGGGACAGGGCCCCTTGGGCGAATTTGAGGTTTGTGTTCATAGGTGTGGGGGTGCGAATGCGGGGCAAAGCACGGCGCGCGCCGCCGGAGGAGGGCGGAGAGGAGCCCGGAGTGGTACGGCAGTTATCGGATTGGGGTGATGGGTCGAAACCGTCCCGTTTGGAGGGCAGGTATTCGCCCGGTGTCACCCGCATCCGCTCACCGTTTCGGTTGAATTAACCGATGGTGGAGGCGTTGGTCAGTCGCGATACGTGCTTTTACTTAAATCGCGAGATTAGGTCAATGTATTAAAAATTGCCGGGGAGGGCGAAAACCAGGGGACGGAGGGGATTTTCACTGACAATATCCAGATGGATGGTACTATATCCGTATGAACGGTAATGATCCTTCCGCATATTCGCGATTGAGAATACTCCTGGCGAAATTGAATTGGACGGTGTTCCAGCTTCACCGGCGTCTCGCGGCGGAAGGGTTCGCGGTCAATATCAAGAGCCTGTACCGGCTGGCATCGGAGGAGCCGCTTGAAAAGATCGACCTGCGGATCGCAGCGGCCATTTGCAGTGTATGCAAGGTGACCTTTGGGGAACTGATCACGCTTGAAAAACCGCGGGCGCAACTGCGGCAACTCGACGCAAAGACCCAGGCGCGGCTGAACGAATTAATGGAACGGGGCAACGATGGGACACTCACTGCGAGGCAGAAAAAGGAGTTCGAACTATTGGCTGAGAAAGCCCATCGGATCAGTCTTGAGAACGCCCGGGTGCTGCAAGCTGAGCGCAAACGCGGTCGAGTGCCGGCAGTGGCCTGATGGCAACACGGGCAGAACGCATCCTCGTTGAAGAACGCGCGCGAGCCCGGTGCGAATATTGTCGCTGGAATTGTTTCCGTGATAAAATTGCAGCATGGTTGAGAGAAGAACCATGTCCCACCCCCGGCTTATTCTCGCTTCCTCCTCGCCGCGCAGGCGTGAATTGATGACGGAATGGGGCTACGGGTTTGAGGTGGTCACCGCGGCGGTCGAAGAGACGAGCCCGGCGCATTTGACGGTGCGGGAGATGGTTCTCTACAATGCGCGGCTCAAGGGTGCGGCTGTGGCTGGGCTGCATCCTGAGGCGCTGGTGGTGGCTGCGGATACGCTGGTGGCGCTTGACGGACGGGCGCTGGGGAAGCCGGCTACGCTGGATGAAGCGCGAGCGATGCTTGGGAGCCTGGCGGGCAGGACGCATCAGGTTTTCTCCGGGGTGTGGGTTGAGCACCGGGCGAGGGATTATTGGGCGGCGTTTGTGGAGGTCTCGCAAGTTCACTTCCGCGCTCTTACGGCGGCGGAGATCGAGGATTATATCCAGCGCGTTCATGTGCTGGACAAGGCGGGGGCTTATGCGGCGCAGGAGGACCCGATTGGGCTGATCGAATTGATTGAAGGTTCGCGCACCAACGTGATCGGGCTGCCGATGGAGCAGCTGGAGGGAATTATCGAACCCTGGATTGCTTAAATCCGCGACCGCATTTCACCGTGACGGACTCGATAAGTTCCACTTCGATCACGACGATTGGACGCTGCGCTCCGGCGCATGCCATTACTCGTTTGGCACGCTGCCGATATGATTCACGACAGGTTGATAATCCTTGCCGTCGAGCCGCTGGGCCACAGTGGCGATCTGCTGGCTTAGCTTCGCAACGCTCGCGGTTAACTCCTGAATCCGTTGCTGCTGCCCGGCATTGATCTGGTCCTGTGCGACGAGCCGTTTCTCCTGTTCGGCGATGACCTCTCCTTGCTCCTCGACGCGGTGGTGCTCCTTCAGAAACTCATTCAATAACATCGCGTTGACGGCATCGTAGCGCACGGTAAAGATCCTGCCCTGCTTATCGCGGACAACCAGGTCGGGACAGGCTTTCTCCACTTCCTCGGCAATCAGGCCATATTGCGGAATCCCCTTTGGATCGATTTCCGGTCTGTACTGGAACGTGACCGGCCTGAGCGACAGAAGCGCGTCGCTCGCATTGTCCATGCTTTTGATGTTCTGCTTGAAGCGTCGCGACGAGGTCTTGGTGCCGAGCTGGCCGGTGGCAGGATCGATCAATACCTGCACGCCACCGGCGGCGGTGGCGTTCATAATGCCGGCGATATAAGTGGCCGTCTGCGTGTTCATTTCGCCAATCCGGATCGTATTTTGCTCGCCCGCCATATCATCAGCAGTCGTCCCATTGGGTGGGTAGTCGCCGATATCAATATTGTTGGAGCCGCTCGTGAGGTTGGAGCCGGCGAACGGGCCAATGGCGATATTCCGCCAGCCGTTGGAGTTGGAGGTGAGCGCCTGATAGCCGATGGCCGTGTTAAAAAAGCCCGTCGTGTTGCCGGTGAGCGTTTCGAATCCGAATGCGGTGTTTGCGCCGCCTACGGTATTTGCGATGAGTGCTGACCAGCCGCTCGCCGTGTTTTGCCAGCCGGACGTGTTCGAGCCGAGAGTGTACCCGGAGCCGCAGGCCGTGTTCTGATAGCCGCTCGTATTGGACAAGAGCGCCTCGTAGCCAATGGCCACATTCTCGAAGCCAGTGGTGGTGGACTGAAGCGCCTCGTAGCCGACAGCTGTGTTGTTGTCGCTAAATCCGAGCGGCGGATTCGGATTGATGGACTGGAGTGCGAGGTAGCCAATTGCCGTGTTGGCGTTGGTCAATTGCCCGTTTGGTATTTCGAGGTTCAGTGTCTGGCTGGGCGAAGTGCCGGTAATCGTTGCCCCAACTGCCGTACCGCCGGTGACAGTGCCGATTGCCAGGGGCGTCGGGGTGGTCTCGATGTCCAGGTAAGCGGCATACCCGACAGAAGGCCAATTCTTGCTCCCAAGCTCCACCAGCGCGCCGTGGGTCGCTGTCTCAATGGCGACGCTCAGGTTGGTCCCCGATTCCAACGCGGCTATGACGGGGCCAGTGACATCCACACTCACAAAGCCTTTGGTTCCCGTGGGCGGTAATTCTGACCCCGGGATTGTCGCTAGCACGGTGGGATCGATGGTGGGCAGCGGCTCCGAGAAGCCGGCAAAGGTCTCCTGCCATGCTGTAGTGACCTGATGCACGGTAAGCGCCGCGTTCGTGTCGGTTTTGACGACATAAATATCGAGTGTGGCGCTGGTGATATTTGCCGGCTGAATGGTCGCCGGAACCACGTTCAAGTACCCAAGATTAAACTCCAACAGCGCGGTCTCGCTGCCAGTCTCTGCGACAACCAGGGATGTGGCCTCACCGGTTGCGTTCGTGAGCCTGCCGGTCGTGGTTGAGTAGCTGTTCTGGGCAACTGGCACTGTAAGGCCGAAGGATGTGCCACCGGTGCAAGCAATTAGCGCGACAGCCGCGAGGAGGAATGACGGTTTTGTTTTCATAATGCATTTCTGCTCTGATGCCAAATCGCACGCTCCGACCCAATGCAATCGATCCGCTTTTACCGGGGGAGTACGCAGCCGACTTATTAGCCGAATCGGGCTTTTATGCCAAGGTCAAACTCCCTGGCGAAATATTACAATGCACCCAATCAGCGGTCCGGGCGCTGGGAGTTATCGTTTCAGAATCGAAAGTAGATAAAGGCCGAGTAGTGTTGCGGCACGAAGAGCAGGGCAATGGCGAAGGCGGCGCCGTAGCCGGCGGCGAAGAGCCACTCTGGGGGGCGGCGCCACCAGGTGGCGAAGAATTTTTTGGAATTGAGCCAATGGAGCACGACGAGGCCTGCGAACAGGGCCAGCAGCCAGTGGGCGAGGCTCTTGGCGCCGCCGGCGTGGAAGAGGATCAGCGACTTGCTGACGATGATCGCGGTGTGGAAATCCGGGGCGCGGAACCATGCCCAGCAGAGGCAGACGAAGTAGAATGTGGCGGCGGTTGCCAGGGCGCCGGTTAACGGGTGGCTTGTGGCAATGGGCTTGCGCGATGTGCCGCGCCGGCGGGTCCACTCCCGGTGCAAGACCAGGCCTGCGCCATGCAAGCCGCCCCATACAACAAATCCCCATGCCGCGCCGTGCCAGAGGCCGCCGAGTAACATGGTGAGCATGAGGTTGCGGTAGGTGAACAGGATTGAACCGCGATTGCCGCCGAGCGGGATGTAGAGGTAATCGCGCAGCCATGTGGAGAGGGAGATATGCCAGCGGCGCCAGAAGTCGGTCAGGTTTCTCGCGAAGTATGGGAAATTGAAATTGACCGTGAGGTCGTATCCGAGCAGGCGTGCGGCGGCGATGGCCATGTCTGTGTAGCCGGAGAAGTCGCAATAGATCTGGACGGCGTAGAGGAGCACGGCGATCCATGCGCTCAGTGCGGTCTGGGTCGGCGCGACGGCAAAGTAATGATCCACATAGGGCGCGACCGTCTCGGCGATGCATGCTTTTTTGACAAAGCCCACCAGGAACATGACCAGTGCGCCACGCGCATCGACCAGCTCCCATCGCCGGGTTACTTTTGTTTGCGGGAGGAAGGTGAGCGATCTTACGATGGGGCCGGCGACGAGCTGCGGGAAGAAGGCGATGAAGAAGGCGAGATCGAGGAAACTCTTCTCCGGCTCGATGTGGCGGCGGTAGACCTCGATGGTGTAACTCATCGACTGGAAGGTATAGAAGCTGACGCCGCACGGCAGGATGATGGCGAGGGTATGGACGGATACCGGCAGCCCGGCCCAACTGAGGAATGCCCCCGCCGAGGTCAGGAAGAAATTGAAATACTTGAACCAACAGAGGACGCCGAGATTGATCCCGAGACTTACCAGGAGCCATCGTTTCCGTGACTTTTCTGTCGTGGCGGCGCCGATGCCGCGGCCGACGATGTAATCCATGCAAGTGGATGCCATCAGCACGAGTGGGAACCAGCATCCCATCGGCAATTGCGCCCAGCGCTGGGCGGCGAGGTTCAACACAAAGGAGAGGGGATCGCCGATAAAGAAGCAGGCGTAAAAGAAGTGACTGCACGCCAGGAGCCAGATCTTGCGTGCACGATTGGACGGCAACGTCCACATCACGGAGAAGACCACCGTGTAGAAAACGAAAAAGCGGAACTCGAAGAAGAGCATCGTTACTTACTTCCCAGCGAGATATTGCTGCGCCAGCTCCCGGGTAAAGATTTGGGCTCCGGCGTCGTTGACATGATCCGAGTCCAGCCGGTGTTCCGGCACATAGAGCTCGGGATGCTTCTGGGGATCGTCGAACCTGAGAAGCCGCAGACCGGGGGGCGCATCGACCCATGCGTGATAGTTTTTGACCGTCTCCGGGGCGCTGATGAGCACGAGCTCGATGCCTTGTTTCGCGAGCAGGTTTTTTATCCGTACATAGGCCTCCTCATTGAGGGGATCGGTTTCGCGCTCCTTCAGCGTGCCGTCGCGCATTGCTTTCAGGTTGCGCTGGAGGGTCTGCAAGGACTCGGGCGCGAGAGGATGGGAGACGGGGAGATAACCGTCGGAACTGGGACCCAGCATCACGTCGCCGAGACGGTTGGCTACTTTGTTGAGCTGCGTGGTCAGGTCGAGGCGGCCGATGTTCCACTGGTTCTGGGCATAAGTCAGGCCGCTGGACCACAGGTCATTGCCGAGTTGCTGGAAGGCTGCGAGGCCGTGGGCGCTTTTGGCATTGAGAAATGCCCGGCGCGCTCCGTCGACGAGCGACTGGTTATCGCGCCAGTGGATGTCGCGCATCGTGAGGTTATTGATATCCGGGGGCGGACCGACGGATGCGATCTCGAGGAATACGCGGCGCAAATGCGGCAGATGCATCGCGAGCACCTCCCGCAGGACGTACAGGCTCTCCGGCGGTTGCATGCCATTGATGCCCAGGTTGAATGTCCGGGTGGGCTTGCCGGCGGCCGCGGTCACGGAGTCGAAGACGCGCGGCGTGATGCCGTGATAGACGCGGCTGGAGCCAACGAAGAGGGTGTCGTAATCGTCCCGGTGCGCCTTGAGGTAATCGAGCTTCGGGGTTACCTCCGGCACGGCATTCGGCAATGCCCGGTGCAGAATGGCGGCCATCGCGAGGAATCCGCCGGCTGCGATGACACAGAGCGCCAGGCGCCGGGCAAGCGCTTTCACTCCCGGCTCGTTCGACTGGGATGCAGGCGATTCAACGTCCACAACGGGCGCACTGATGCAGGGAGGGGATGAGGTGCGGGTCCATGATATTCATGGTTGAGGGCGGTGCATTGCACCCGGAACCGAACGTGAAGGCAACGAGGTTTTTGCGGCAGGACGCATCCATTCACGACCCGAGCCACATCTGCCCCGCGCCGGCGGCCAGGATCACGATGAGCCAGGCGGGGAACTTCCAGACCATCAGCGTCGCAAAGGCCGCCAGCGCCAGCGCGAGGTCGCGGCCATTGTGAATGGATGTCTGCCAGAGGGGATTGTACAGGGCCGCCAGTAGAATCCCGGTGACTGCGGCGTTCGCCCCGCGGAGGCCAGCCTGTGCGGAGCGGGTGCGGCGGACGGTCTCCCAGATGGGGATCGCGCCCGCCAGCAGGAGCAGGGGCGAGAGGTAAATGCCCAGCAGACAGATGATGGCGCCCTGCCAGCCGTTGGGCGCTTCCTTCGCAGCAGCGCCGAGGTATGCGGCAAAGGAGAAAAGCGGCCCCGGCAGCGCCTGCGCGATCCCATAGCCGGCGACGAAGCGTCCGGGGTCCACCCATCCGGGCGCGACTACCAACGACTGGAGCAGCGGGAGCACCACATGCCCGCCGCCGAAAACCAGCGCGCCTGTCCGGTAAAATGCGCTGAAGTAATCCAACCCGCGCAGATGCGTCCATGAGGCTGAGAGCGGCAGCACAAGGAGGAGGAGAAAGAAGAGGAGCAGGGCGGCAGCTCCCCGCGCATGGCTCAGGGTGAATGGGAGCGGAGCGGGGTTGGTCGGGATCCGGATCCGCCGGTATCGCGCCCAGCCGAGCAAGGCTCCCACGACAATCACCAGGATGGGCATGTGCGGCGTGGGCCACACGAGGATGGCCACGGCGGCGAAGAGCGCAAGGGTGAGACGCGACCGGTCCGGGCAAAGCTGGATGCCCATGGCCCACACCGCATTTGCCACCACGGCCACGGCGGCGATCTTCAAGCCGGCCAGCCAGCCTGCATGGTCCAGCCCGCGAAGGTTCGCGGCACCATATCCGCACGCCGTCATGATGATGGCGGACGGAAGGGTGAATCCCAGCCAGCAGGCCAGACCGCCCCAGAGTCCACGGCAAGCGAGGCCGATCCCAAAGATCACCTGGCTGCTGGCGGGGCCGGGAAGAGACTGGCAGAGCGCGACGAGGTCCGCGTACGCGGGATCGTCCAGCCAGCGGCGGCGGGCGACGAATTCCTCGCGAAAGAAACCGAGGTGGGCCACCGGGCCGCCGAAGGAGGTCAGGCCGAGCCGCAACGCGGCTAAGAATAAGCGGGCGACGGTGGGTGGCTGCGTTGGAGGCTGTGCCGGCACGCGCGCGTTTTAGCGGTTCCGCGGGGAGATTGCCATGGTGGAATGTGGTTGATAAGGAGCGCGGGGTAGAGGGTTCAAAAAGATTTCGATTCGATGCAAAGCTATGTCGAGCGGTTGGAAATTACGTAGTATTACGTAACGCATTCCCAAAATTGTTATTACATAGTCATTACATGCAGTAATTTCTCTCGTTTTCCGATTCAAGGGTATTGACATAAAATACCACTTTTGTTACCCAAAAACTCCTATGATAAATCATGGCGATAAGTGCACTCACTGCGGTGGTAACATGAGCGAGCCCAAGCCTGTGGTCTTCGGACCTCGCAAGGGCCACATGCAGCGCATCTGCTCGAAGTGCAATCATATCAAATACATTGCGCCCGCTCCGCAGCCGCAGCAGGTGTCGCAATACAGTTAGTCGGTTTGGCTGACTGTATTTTTGGGAATACGCATCTATTTTTGCGTAGGAGAGGTGGTGTCCCTTGATATGGTGCTTGTGCGGACGATCACGTCTTCCCCCGGATGGCTGGACGATCCATCGCTACAAGGATGGAGCTCCGTTGGAGCTTCTACAGGAAGTACCCGCGCTGCTTTTCGCTAACGGGCAGGCCGACGCGCTCCATGACCAGCAACATATCCTCCCATACTTTCCGTTTTTCGCCGAGGGACTGATTTCTTAGCAGATAGGCTGGATGATAGGTGGCCATGAGCGGGATGCCCTGGAACTCATGCCAGCGGCCGCGCAGGCGGGACATCGGCTCGACGCTGCCGAGGAGTCCTTCCATCGCGACGGAGCCGAGCGCAACGAGGACCTCCGGCTTGATGATCTCGATTTGCGCGCGCAGGTAGGGGAGGCAGGTTTGCATCTCGGCGGAGGTCGGGCGGCGGTTGCCACTGGAGCCTGGCGGCATGTCGGGGCGGCATTTGAGGACGTTTGCGATGAAGACGTCGGCGCGCTTGACGCCCATCGTCTCGATGATCTTCGTGAGCAGTTGGCCGGCTTTGCCGACAAAGGGCTCTCCCTGCAGGTCTTCGTCCGCGCCGGGGGCTTCCCCCACGAACATGATCCGCGCCTCGATATTGCCGACGCCAAATACCGTCTGTGTCCGGCTGCGCGCGAGCTGCGGGCATTTCTCGCAAGGGGCCACGGCGGCGCGCAATTGTTCGATACGCTCCAGCTTTGTAGCGCCGGCGGTTTTGAAGACCTCGGGAGTTGGCGTCACTGGATCGGCGATCAAGCGAGGGGTCACCGCGGGTGCGGGCGCGACGGTGCGGGCAGCGGCCAGGCGGCGAAGGGACTCCCGGGAGCCGCGCAGGTTGGAGCCGGTTTCGCTGAGTTTGCGAAGCGAGTCTGTGGTGAAATCGAGGGCTTTTTCAAATTCGTTCATGGCTGAATGGGCTGGCGCACACCCGCGAATATGAAATCCTCGGGGAGGGGGGAACAAAAATGCAGTTCCTTGCCGGTGCGCGGATGGGTAAAGCCGAGTTGCCATGCGTGGAGCATCTGGCGCTCATACTTGCCCGCCAGCCGGCCGGCGTAAAGCGCATCCCCGAGCAGCGGGTGGCCGAGGTGCTTGAGATGGACGCGGATTTGATGCGTGCGGCCGGTATGGAGGGTGCATTGGACCAGCGTCCCAACGCCGGAAAGTTCCTGCAGGACGTGCCACCCGGTATTTGCGGTGCGCCCGCCGCGGTCGAGCACAGCCATCTTTTTGCGATGGACCGGGTGGCGGCCGATGGAATTCTCAATGGCCCCGCTGCGCGCGCCAGCGAAGAATCCGCTCACCAGGGCCAGGTAAATCTTCGTGACCGTGCGCCCGGCGAACTGCCGGGAGAGATGGGTATGGGCGAAGTCGTTCTTCGCCACCACGAGGCAGCCGCTGGTATCCTTGTCCAGCCGGTGGACAATGCCCGGACGTTGTTTGCCGCCGATGGCGGAAAGGGTGCCGCAATGGGCAAGGAGGGCATGGACGAGGGTATGCCGTGCATGGCCGGCGGCGGGATGGATCACGAGGCCGGGTGGTTTATTGATCACCAGCAGGTCCGCGTCTTCATACAGGACATCGAGGGGGATCTCCTCAGGCTCCAGGAGCGTCGGCTCGGCGGGAGGTTCCGTAATTGCCACCAAGGCGCCGTTGCGGACGGTGTCGCTCGGTTTGGCCGGCTTGCCGGCGAGCGTCACGTGGCCCTGCTTGATGAGTGTCTGCAATCGCGACCGGGAGAGATGCGGCAACATCCCGGCAAGGTACCGGTCCAGCCGATCCCCCGCGGCGCGCGCATCAACCAGGAACTCAGGCATGTGCCTGAATGAAAGGTGGAAATAAGGCGCGACGCAATGTTAAGGTTACGGGCTAGGACGTTCGCATGCCCCAAGAACCAGACGAAATCCCGGAGGAGGAATCCGAGCCGCAGCCCGAGGACGAGGCCGCGAGCGCCGAGGAGGAAACCACGGAAGAATATAGCGAAGGAGAGCCGGTCGAGGAGGATTCCGCGACCGAGGAGGTGGAGGCTGTAGCCGAGGGAGAGGAGGAGCCGCAGGAGGAAGTCATTTACGCTGAGGAGGAGGAAACGGAGGAGATATCCGCCGTGCCCGCCGGGCAGGAGGCGGAAGAGAGCGAGCCGCTTTTGCAGCCATGCAGCAATTGCGCCACGATGCTGGACGTGGGCGATCTGGAGCCTTTTGCGAAGGTGCATTGCCCCATCTGCGGGACGGCGATGCGGGTGCGGACGCAGTTGAAGAATTTCACACTCGTGGAGGTGCTGGGCGCGGGCGGGATGGGCGCGGTTTACAAGGCGCTGGACACCAATCTGAACCGGATGGTGGCGCTCAAGGTGGTGCGGAAGGAGTTTTCATCCGACCGGGAATACCTCGGGAAATTCGAGCGCGAAGCGCGGATCACCGCATCGGTGACGCATCCGCATGTGGTGAAGGTGTATTCCTTCGGCTCGGATCATGGGCTCTTTTACATCGCCATGGAGCTGGTGGACAAAGGGTCGCTGGATGACCTGATGAACCTCCAGGGGCAGGTGGCGGAAATCCAGGCGATCGGGGTTGGAATCCAGGTCGCTCAGGGATTGCAAGCCGCCCACCAGAAGGGGCTGATCCACCGCGACGTGAAGCCGGGCAACATCCTCTTTGCCGACGCGCAGACGGCGAAGATCGTGGACTTTGGCCTTGCGCTGCTGGCGGAGCATGAGGCGGAGGAGCGGGGCGAGGTGTGGGGCACGCCGTATTACGTCGCGCCGGAGAAGCTGGACCATCAGCCCGAGGATTTTCGAAGCGACATGTACTCGCTGGGCGGGACGCTCTTCCATGCCATCGCCGGGCGGCCGCCATTCGAGGCGGATACGGCGTCCATGGTGGCGCTCAAGCACCTCAAAAGCCGGGCGGTAAGCCTCCAGGCGTTTGCGCCCGACGTCTCCAGCGCCACGGCCTATGTCATCAACCGGATGCTGCACAAGGACCCGGAGCAGCGTTACCAGAGCTATGCCGAACTCATCGAGCACCTCGAGTACGCGAAGGCGCAATTGCTCGAGGCAGCCGGCGGACCGCGCCGTCCCAAGCAGCGGGTGGTCGTCGAGAGCGCCGGGCAGCAAAAGGTCCTCGGCGTAATCACGCTGGTGCTCATCCTGGTACTGGTGGGCGGGGTGGGTGTCGCGGCGTATTTCAACTGGGGCCGGCTCTTCGGCAATGGCACGGCCACCGCCGCGGCTGCGGGCGCGAAGCCAGGAGACGACCAGAGCGCGGAACTCTCGAAACTGAACGACCGTCTGGACGCAGCGCGCAAGCAAATCGCGAACGGCGACGAGGCGGGGGCCTTGGACGCGCTCAAGACATTGGACGATGAGCCAGACATCACGCAGCCATTTCAAAACTGGATCACGGTCAACGAAGGAATCGCCACCCTGGCGCAGGAAAATCTGAAGGATGCCAACGGGTGGTTTCGTGTGGTGGCGGAGCGCAGCCATTACTCAGTGGATCCGGCCGATGCGCCGCTGGTGAATTTTTTCACCAAGATTGGCGCGGTCATGAAAGGGGGAGGGTCGGTGACCCCGGCGGCGGCCGATGGGTACGCGCTCGACAACGAGGAGGCGCTGGCGCCGCTGATATTCGCATTAAAGGATTGGAACCTGAATCATTTCAAGGATGCGGGAAGTTTGCTGGGCATTTACCTGAGTGCGTCGCCGGGGGATTCCTTCCAATGGGTGGCGGAGTACAAGCCACTGGCGCAGAAATACGCGGACCAGGAGGCCGCGTTCGAGAAGGCCTATGCGACTGCGGAGAATGCGCAGACGCCGGCGGATCGGGCCGCCGGGCTCGCGCAATTGGATGACCTGAAAGGGAAGGTGACGGGAAAGCTTGCGGCTTACATCGGCAGAATGGAGCGCGACCTGAAGAAGCGGAATACCTCGCTCGACCGGGAATATAACCAGCACCAGGAAGAGGCGCAGCAGTCCGACGCCGCGGTGATCGGCGATGTGAAGCAGAGGTATGCCAATGCCCTGGCGCAATTCAGCTTTGACGATGCGGTAACGGCGCTGCAAGCCGCGCAGGTGACCACGCCGGATGGTATGAAAACCCGGGATGCACTGCTGAAGAAGGCGCAATGGCTCCAGGCGTTCAAAGCCCAGTTGATCAACGACGTGAATGCGTACGATTATCCCGAGGCGCTGCTGAACCGCATGGGCGGGCGCCTGCCGGACGGCGTCAAGAAGGCGAACGCCGATGGGCTCCAGGTGCAGAACCAATTCGGGACGGTGCCGTTCCCATGGAACACATTGCCGCCGTCGGAGATCTTCGCGATCGCGAATTACTATACGAAAACCACGGCGACAACGCAGCCCGGGCAGACGCCGGACCGCCAATGGCTGTGCGGGGTCTTCGCGTGCGAGGCAGGGATGCCGAGTGACGGCCGTCCGCTGCTGACCGCTGCCGCCCAGGCAAAGGGCGGCTACAAGGGCGACCTGGATCTGTTTGGCGCGGGCGGGTAGCGGCGGGGGAAGGGGAAAAATCGGTGGGAGACATGCCGGCGGCCACGCGGCAATTAGAGCAAATTCGTTCTAATTTGACGCATTGCTGGCGGCCCATCAGGCCGCAGGGTTTTTGTTTGTCGCAACACAAGCCTGAAGGCCTGTGCTTTGTGCGGGCGGGCCTTCAGCCCGCAGAATGGGGCAAATTTAACAGAATGAGCCCTAATGCCAGAATGGGGCGGGCGGCTGCCGCACGATGATGGTTTGTGGCCGGCACGGTTCGCAGCGGGCCGAGAGGACGGTGATGCGCAGGCGCTCCCGCCACGCACGCTCCGCGAGCTCCTCAATTTCCTTCTCACGGCTGAAGAATTTGCGCTCGCCATGTTCAGTGTCCAGGAGGAATCCCTCGAAGTCGCCAAAGCGATCGAAGATGAGGCCGGCGATCTTTCCTGTCTGGTGGAGGGTGTCGTCATCGCCACACTCGGTTGGAAGATGCTTCGTGGCAGGTTCTTTTCCGAGTCCGGGCCAAAGGCCGGTCTGCGTGGGGGGCACGGTGTCCGCGTTACCGCCCTCCGCGTTTACCCGCCCCGCCAACTGGCCGAGATAGCGCTGGAAGATGGGGTACCAACGGCTGGCGATGGGGATCGATTGCTGAATCCAGCGGAAGAACGAGAGGTTGCGTTCTTCGGGAATAAGCATCTCGGATTTAACACTGACGGGAATGGAGATTTGGAACGCGCCGTAAACGTAGCGGAGGCGCCGGGGAGCATCGAATTCATCCACTGCGGCGGCCACGTCGAGCTTGGCGCCTGTGAAGAAGCTCGTGATCTGGCGGATGACGATCTTGAATTCCTGGCCACGTATGATGCCGAGTGGAAGCTGGACGGAGAAGAGTCCAGCGTAATTCGGGCCGAAGCCCTGAGGGATGGGGATATAGGTGGTGCCGCCGGTTTCGCACTGGAGTGTATGCGCATCGGAGGCGCTGAGATTGTGTGTGGTGTACATCCTGGCGGCCAGGGCCAGGACATCGGCGGCCTGCACCGCAGGCAGATAGATGGAGGCTGTGCTGCCTACGGGGACGTTGCCCCAGTCGATCATGAGTTCGTCGGGCCGCTCAGCGCCATTGAGGGTGGTGGGGGATGGCCTGATCTCGAAGGTGTGAGTGGCGAGCCGGGAATCGGCGAGCCCGGGATTTGCAACGATGGTGAAAGCGAGATTGCGCTGTGCCATCTTGTCGGAAGTGCCGGGTGTGGCGTTCGGGATGATGGGCGCCTCGTCATCGACGATCTCGGCGACCAGGCATTGGTGGCCGCCGCGGTCTATGACTTCGCTGACGGTATTGAGGGTCTGGCCGGTGAACGGGCCATCGGGATTTGCGCCCGGGGCGTTTGGGAACACCGTGGTGGACTGGTTATTGTCGAGCCAGCAGCCGAAGTAGGCGTAGACTGTGCCTCCTCCCGCCGGTGGGGTCATGGCCTGGACGTTATTGAGGTCCAGCTGCGTGGTCATGTTTGTGGCCACGCTTGTGTTGGCGACTCGTGCGGAGGCGAAACAGGGGATCGTAATGTATTCGGAGCCGTCGGCGCTGATGCCCAGGAGGGGCGTTTTTTTCCCGTCCACATTGCCGTCGGACCACTGCCGGTATGCGCCGGTAGTGGCCGAGACGCCTGTGCCGTTGGTGGGCGCCTGGTAAGGGACCGCGACCGACTGGCTCTGGAACAGCCGGAAGAAGACGCGAACGACCCTTGCTGCCTCCGTGTGCCCGGTCAAGCGGACACGGGCGAGGGCAAAGTTATAGATATTTTTGGTCGGCTGGAACAGGCTTGGGAACGTGGTCGGCAGCAGGCTGAGCGCCGAGCCGGCCTCCGTGTTTGAAAGGCCCTCGAAGGAATCGGTGTTTCCCGCCACGCCGCTCGTCCCCGTGGGGCCGGACAAATTGTCGATGATCCATTGAATAAAGGTCAGAGCCGCGGTCGGCGTCGCGCCCAGCGCCGGCGCGCCAAAGAGGGTCGAGCCTTCCTCGGCGTAAAAGACGCGGATATCCTCGCTAAGGTAATAAAGCCCGCCGTTGGCCTCGCTGGAAAAGAATGGGTCACCGGTGGCGATGATGAGTTCGATCTCCGCGGAGTTGGAAAGCGGGCCGGTGGTGGCGGCGAGGGAGGCGTTGAGGGTTAGGATTTCCGGAAAATCCGCGGCGGGAGGCGCCGTGAAGGCGGTGAGGTCGGGAAAGGTAATCGTGTAAGTGAACGTGAAGCGCTGGATCTCCGGGGACAAGGAGGGGTCGTCCGAGGATACAGAGGCCGGGGTGATGGTGATATTGGTGGGCCCGGCCGTACCGGCGGGGTCCGGGATGACGGGAGCCCACTGGTTCAACTGAGTCTGCGTGGGCGAGAGTGTGGTGATCCCGCCGGAGGGGAAATCGGCGGGTGTGAGCCCATCGACGATGATAAAAAATGCCTGCGTGAATGCGCCGCCCGGCGTGGCCGCCACCTCGTCCTGGCCGAAGGTGGTGCGCTGCATGACGAACGTGATGGATTTCTGGAAGAACATCTGCAGGGCGGCAAGCAGCGCCTGCCCATTCGGGCTGCCCCAGCCGGTGCAGGCATCCCATCCAGGACCCGCCGGGTAACCGGTGGCTCCGCCGAATGAATTGTTGGCCGGACCCGGCGCGCCCACAATATCACGGAGGCCCACCGGTGCGATCGCATAGAGAGTGGGATTGAGAAATCCAATATTCTCGCCGAGGGCAGCATTGATGACGGCAATCAATCCAGCCCAGAGCGGCGTGGATGAACTGGTCCCGGACATCGGTATGGGATTCTGGAGTCCCTGGGCCGCAGCATTGGCGAGGTTGAGGGGATAGCCGCTGTTCGGGCTGGCATTCGCCGCGACATCGGGAACGCCGCGTCCGACATGGCCGTCGTTTATCGAGACGGGCACCCCGGCGCCGGCCTGATAAGAGAACTCGCTCGCGTAGACGGATGTAGATGTGAAGAAATCGCTCACCCCGCCGCCGGTTGCGCCACTCGGGGTGAAGCCCTGGACGTTGAAGGTGTCGTTCCAGACATATTCGTCGAAGGAGGAACCCACGATGTTTCCAATGGTGGTGCCGCCAACGGCCAACACATAAGGATCGCTCGCCGGATAGAGCACGTGCGCGTTGCCGTCGCCGATCGTCGTACCGGATCCCTGGTCGCCGGAATAGATGCAAACGGTAACGGCCTGCATGGCGGCATCCTGGAGCGCCATGTGAACCGCCGTCACCCAGGAGGTGCTGATGCCTTCGTCCATCAGACCATTGACATCATCGGCATTCGAGACGCCAAAGCTCGATGACAGGACCGAGCAGTGCGGGTCGCCGGCAATCGGGGTGACCACGCGGCCAATGAGATCCACCCAGCCCCTCTGGGAGTATGTGGTAAAATACACGGCAATCGCCGCACCCGGCGCGGCAGTCGCCGCGATACAAATATCCTGGGTAGTTTCCAGGTCTTCGGTCCCATTGTTGGAAGCATCGACCGTGATGTCAGTGATGGTGGGCGCAGGGTAGCCGGCTGGCAGCGTCCCAAAGTAATTGGTGACGTCGCTGAGTTGATAGCCCCTCTCGGAGAAAATCGCGATTGTCTGGCCCGCCGCGGTATTGGTCGGGAATTGGTAGAGCCCTCTTACTTGCGGGATGGTAATCGAGTTCGTGTTTGGTGGATCTCCGGAGCCGCACTTGGTGATCCGGCGATTATCCAGGCCAAAGACACCGACAATGAGATCGGCAAGAGCCTTGGGGACGTGGATGAAGCCGTCGCGGCCCCGGTAGGTCTCGGAACGAGGCTTCTCGTGACTGCTGCGGACAACGGTGTGCCGATAGCGTCCGAGCGTGACTGCAAATGCCTCGCTCATTTGAGCGACCGTTCCCGAAACCACAACGCTGCGCCGGGCCGCGTTCGTCTCAACGAGGGTCAGGCCGTGCTCCTGCGCGAATTTCGTGACATGGCCAATGTCGGCCGGAGAAGCGCCGTATTTCGCCGCAAATTCATTTTCCGGCATTCGGCGGCGCTGGCCGGGGGGCTTGGTAAAATAGGCCGGTGGCGGAACGGCTGGCCCACCGGGCCGGCGGCGCAGCACAATGGTCACTGAGAACGTTTCTTTTGCGTCGGCCGGGCCAAGAAGTTTCGCCTTCGGCGACGGACGGCGTTCGCTGCCCTTAAGAGCTACGTAATTCCTAGGGATATTATTCTTTTTAAGATTTTTTGGCATAAGATTACCCTTTCAGGGCGCCCTTTGCCGGCAATGGGCGTGAATTGACCGGGGCCGGCCGCCTTGCGGTTTAAATGCTTTTCGTGGACTTGGCATAACGGCCTTTCCGGGTGTGAAAGACAGAGCGTTTAGAGCTACGAATTGTTTCGACGGAGGATTGCACCAAAGGCGAATATTAACAATGGGCAGTAACACCCATGTTCAGATGAATATAAGATGACTGGATTAAGGAGATACCGGGCGGTCTCCATTGGCGCCGTCATGCCAATCTGCGAATCCCGGAATGAATGAGTATAGGGGGAAAGAATCGGCTTGCGTCGGAAGACAGGAATCACTTACCGTCCCTTGATATTCAGGATGAGATGATGCGCGGCAGCAATACCGCAGTGAAGGTGCGCTTCCACAGGAGGATCGTGTGGAACGAATTCTTGGCTTCTGAAGCGATCCGGTCGCGAAACGGGGGAGGAATGGGGATATGAAGAGTCTTTTTCCCGCAGTGGTTTTACTCACGCTTGGTTATCTTGGCTTTGTTGTGTGGCACAATCATCAGCCGGCCGTAGTGCAGGATACCAGCGCGGCGCCGGTCGTGGCGGAGGTGATTGCGACGCCGACCCCGGCTCCGCTGGCGACTGTCGCGCCGACCCCGGCGCGGAATCTTGCACCTCCGGGCGTATACTTTCTCTTGCAGCGTGTCTCGTTCATGACCGATTCCGGGGTCATTGGCGATTCGCCCGGGACCAGGGTCATGATGATCAAGGGTGGGAACCCGATGAAAGTGTCCGACGGGCAAAATCAATTTGATGTGGATTCGACGCAGGTGACCAATGACATCGATATCGCGACACGCGTCTTCTACGCGGATCAAAACACGCAGGCCCAGATCAGCAAGGTGACCAGCCAGGAGGCGGAGGCGTTTGCGAAGCAGCAGGAGGCCGATACGAAGGCGTGGCAGGCGAAACAGCGCTCGCTCGGCAGCACCTACGCCGAGCCGCTGCCGATGGACACCGGCGAGCTGGACCAGGGAGCGCGCACGGTGGTCGCGCCGGACTCAAGCGGGAATTTTCGCGGGGCGATTCACTAGGCGGCTTTACAGGCGCAGGCTGGAACGGCATATCTGCCGGTTCCATTGAACCGCACTCCGTCACTCTCGTGGGAATCCCTGCTGAGGCGCTGGGATTCACCCGCCGCCCGCGGCGCCTTACTGGTGCTGGCTGTCCTGATCGCGTATCTGCCGGCGGTTCATTGCGGGTACATCTGGGACGACGACATGTATGTGACGGACAATCCGTTGCTCTACGCAAGGGATGGGCTGCACCGGATCTGGTTCACGTTCGATTCGCCGTCGCAGTATTTTCCGCTGGTATACAGCACCCTCCGCGTGGAGTACGGGCTCTGGAGGCTGGCGCCGCTGGGTTATCATTGCGTCAATATCCTGCTGCACAGTGTCAATGCGGTGCTGCTGTGGCGGCTGCTGGAGCGGTTGAAGATTCGGGGGGCGTGGTTTGCGGCGGCGGTGTTCGCGTTGCACCCGGTACAGGTGGAATCGGTGGCGTGGATCACGGAGCTCAAGAATGTGCAGATGGGGTTTTTCTTCCTGCTTGCGCTGCATGCGTGGGTTGAGTTTGACGGGGAGGAGGACCGGCGCCGGTGGGGATGGTATGGGCTCTCGCTGGTGTTTTATGCGCTGGCGCTCTTCAGCAAGACTACGGCGTGCACGCTGCCGGCGGCGTTGATCATCATCCTCTGGTGGCGCGGCACGCGCATCGGCTGGCGCAGGATCGCGGAGGTGATCCCGTATGGACTGCTGGGGATCGGGATGGGGCTGCTGACGGTCTGGTGGGAGCGGTATCACCAGGGGACGCATGGGAAGCTTTTTTCCATCGGGCTCGTGGACAGGATTCTGATTTCGGCGCGGAATGTCTGGTTTTACGCGGGGAAGTTATTCTGGCCGGCGAAGCTGACGTTCAGTTACCCGCGCTGGGGGCTGCCGCCGGCGGAGCCGGGGACGGCGCTGGCGTTCATTGCGCTGTGCGGCGGCGCGTGGGCGGCGTTTTACTGGCGGCGGAAGGTGGGGCGCGGGGTGTTTGCGGCGCTGGCGTTTTTTGTGATTACGCTGGGGCCGATCCTTGGCGTGCTGATGCTCTATACGTTTCGGTACAGTTTCGTGGCGGATCATTACCAATACCTGGCATGCATCGGGCCAATCGCGCTGGTGTCCGCCGGCGGGGCGACATGGGGAGGGCGGAAACCGGAACTGCGCACGGCGATCCGCGGCGCGGGGGCGCTCATCCTTTTGGTTCTCGCGGGGTTGACGTGGATGCAGTGCCGTATTTACCAAAATGACGAATCGATCTGGCGGGATACGCTTGCGAAAAATCCCGACTCGCTGATGGCGCATTATAATCTCGGCAACGGGCTGATGAGGGACGGTGATCTTCCCGGGAGCCTTGCGCAGTTTGATCGCGCGGAGCAGCTCGATCCGGATTTCTTCGAGGCCCGGTGTAATCGCGCGGATATCCTGGCGCATCTCGGACGGCTGCCGGAGGCGGCGGCGGAATATGAACGCGCGGTGCAAATCCAGCCGGGGAGCTCGGTGATCCAGAATAGCTACGGGCTCATCCTGCGGCGGATGGGAAGGCTGGGCGACGCGGCGGGGCATTTCCGGCAGGCGGTGGAGTTGCAACCGGGCTCGGGGGTTGCGGAGAAGGATCTGGCCGATACCCTGGCGGCGCTGGGCGACTACGCGGGGGCGTTGCCGGAATACCAGGTAGTGGCGCGGCTATACCCCAATCAAACGCAGGCGCACATCCTCCTCGCGAAGACTTACGGCGCGCTGAAGCGCTACCCGGAGGCGATTGCGGAATGCGAGCAGGCGATCCGCGTGGCAAGGCGCGCGCAGAATCCCACGGCGGCGCTCGCGGGCGTGATGGCAACCAGCCAACTGGTCATCGACGCGACGCGTAAGTCGGGTGATGAGAAATCGGCGGATGAATTTCAGAAGGAGATGGAGCAAGTCCGGTAGGTGGGCGGCAAACGAAATTTTGGCAACATGAGAAGGATCCTTCGCAACCTGGTCAGATTGGCGCCGCTGGGGATGATTGGGTTGTTGCTGGCGGGGTGCGCCGTTAATTCGCCGCATCGTTATTCCGGACATTGGGTGCAGGGAGAGCCTTACTCGAATTTTATCGATGACCGGAATAATACCTATCTGCTGTATGATGCGTTGCCGAAGGATGTGGAGGATTTCATGGAATCACAGCATCGGTATTCCGTGGCGAATTCCGAGTCAGGGATGGAATCGGCGATTCGGCTGGTGGTGGAGGGGACGCTTGAGCCGGAGAAGACGTACGATCCGAATGCAGACCCGGCGGGCACCGAGCTGCATGTGACGAAGGTTATTAGTTACGGGCCAGCGGAGCCGGGGTTTATTGAATCGCGGAAGAACGCGGGGCAGTAACGGTCTGTAGTTGAATGGACTTTGGGCGGTTCCGGTTTTAGCCACAGATTAACGCAGATTAGCGCAGATTATTTTGGGAGATACCGGGTTGATTTCTCACACGACGCTTTGGCTTGGATAGCCGGCGGGGCTGGGTTTGGGATGATTGGGTTCGTGTCCACCTCCGAATCCATCCTTCCAATAATCTGTGTTAATCTGCGCTAATCTGAGGCCAAAACAAACGCCTCCAAGCCACCCCTGCGCACGGTTACTCCACGTAATAGAGGAGACGGCCGCATTGCTCGCAGTTGAGGATTTCGCGGCTGCCTTTGACTCGCACGGCGGTTTGGGTGGTGAGTTTCATGTGGCAGCCCATGCAGGTCTCGTGCTCGAGGGCTACTACGGCGAGGCCGCCTTTGTTCGCGAAGAGCTTGTTGTATTGGTAGAGCAAATCCTCGTCGATGCCTTCGGTCAGCTTTTCGCGCTCGGTTTCGAGCTCCGCGACGCTGGCCTCGATGGCCGTGACCTTCGACTGGATCTCGGCGATCTGGCGGTCGAAGTGCGCCTTGGTCAGGGAGTGCGCTTTCTCGGCATCGGCGACCTGCACTTTTACCCGCTCGGCTTCCTCCATCAGCTCGATCTCACGGTCCTCGATTTTTTCAATGTCTGTTTCGAAATGCTTGATCTCGTTGGTCAGCGCCTGGAATTCCTCGTTCTTGCGGGTCTGGAATTGCTGGGTGCGGAATTTGGCGATCGAGTCCCGCTTGGCCTGCGCCTCGACTTCGAGCTTCTTCTTCTCGATCTCCACGTTGCGCGCCTTCTCTTTCGCGGCGGTCAATTGCGTGGAGCCGGTGGCGAGGTTCGACTCGAGGGCGGCACGCTCGGCGGGGAGGTTCTTGAGCTCGAGACGGAGAATGCGGAGTTTTTGATCGCGATCCTGAAGGATGAGAAGTCGTTCGATTGAGGGTAACATTGATGAGCGGATGGGTATAAATTAGTAAATTTCAACAGGCGAGCGTTTGCCATCTTCCGGGCTGCGCTGGGCTGCCCGGTCGGGTCCCAGGGTATCCAGGCGCAGACGATAGACTTCGGCGTCGCGCAGCCGGAATTCCTCCTCGGAAAAATCATCCGGCGGCGCCAGATGCTTCTTGAAGCTGGCCACGGAGTAAAGCGCGCGATCAAGCTCCGCCGCGGGCAGCCGAGCCAGGTGGCCGTGCGCCTCCCGCAGCGAATCGACCCGGTGGCAGATCATCGCGAGGTCGTTGCCGGCGCAAATGGCCAGGCGGATGGTCTGCTCCAGCGTGTAATGGTTGAGAATCGCGCCCATGTCCAGGTCATCGGTCATCACCAGACCGCGGAAGCCGAGCTCCTCGCGCAACAGCCCGGTGACGATGCGGTGGGACAGGGAGGAGGGCAATCCATCCGGCTCCAGGTGCGGGTAAAGAGCGTGCGCGACCATCGTGCTATCGACGGCGGCCGGCTCCGGGCCCGGGTCTTTCCCGTGGGGAATGAAGTGGCGGAATACGGCAAGTTCCTCGCCATCCAGGTCCGCGCGGGTGAGGGGGATGACCGGCAGCTCATGGTGCGCATCGAGTGGGGCGCGGGAGTAGCCGGGGAAATGCTTGCCGCAACTGGCGATGCCGCCTTCGCGCAGCGCCTCATTGAAGGCGCCGGCGTTGCGGATGGTCTGCGCGACATTCGCGCCGTAGCAGCGGCCGCGGAGGGAATTATCCGCCTCGTCATCGTACGAGATGTCGAGCACGGGGCAGAGATCGAGATTGAATCCGAAAAGGCGGAGCAGGCTGGCTGTGATGGCGCCGTGGCGCCGGATCAGGTCCAGGTCGTCGCGCTCGCGCAGTTGCTGGGCATTGGGCGGCTCGTTGCCGATGAGGCGGAGGCGGGAGACGCGGCCGCCTTCCTGGTCGATGGTGACGATGGGCTCGATGTCGCTGAGAGCGCGCAGGTCGTCGATCAGCTTCCGCAATTGCGGCGGCGACTGGATGTTGCGTCCGAACAGGATGAACCCGCCCGGCTGAATCTCGCGGTAGAGCGCCGCGGTTTGCGGGTCGAGTTCAGTTCCGGGCACGCCAACGAGCAGCAGTTGACCGGTCTCTGGGTGCGCCATACAATCCGGAAGCCTACCGTCTCATGCTCGACCGCCGAAAGAAGAATCTCGTCCCGGCCATTTTGTTTTGGTGCCTGGCGGTGGGGACGATTCGCGCCGGGGCGACCGTGGAACTGGGGATCGATGTGCTGCAGCAGGAGGATTTCGCGGTGCTGCGCGGGCATCGCATCGGGCTGATCACCAACCAGACCGGGGTGAACTCCGAGGGGGTCAAGACGCGGCTCATTCTCGACCGCGCGCCGGGCGTCAGGCTGGTGGCGCTGTTTACCCCCGAGCATGGCCTCGATGGGACGGAGCTAGCCGGGCGTTACGTCTCATCCCGGCGGGACCGGCTCACCGGGCTGATGGCTTACTCGCTCTATGGCGCAACGCGCAAGCCGACGCCGGAAATGTTGCAGGGGATCGATATGCTGGTCTTCGACATGCAGGATATTGGCTGCCGCAGCTACACGTATGTCTCCACACTGGTGCTGTGCATGGAGGCGGCGGGGGAGAAGGGAATCCCCGTCGTGGTGCTGGACCGGCCGAATCCGCTGGGGGGCGTGCGCATCGAGGGGCCGATCATGGAGGACCGGTGGAAATCATTCATCGGCGAGCTGCCAATCCCGTATGTGCATGGGATGACCGTCGGGGAACTGGCTAGGATGGCCGACGCCCGCGGCTGGGTGCAGCCGCATTGCCGGCTGATCGTCATCCAGATGCGCGGGTGGGATCGGCATATGGACTGGGAGGATACCGGGCTCGATTGGGTCAAGCCGTCCCCGAATATCCCGTACGAGAGTTCCCCGATGTATTACGTCGCCACGGGTATGATCGGGGAGCTGGCGGGGATGGAGACGGGGGTCGGCAGCTCGCATGCCTTCCAGGTGGCGGCGGCGAATCACGCCAGCGTCTATGCCGTCATGCGCGAGATGGAGCGGATGCGGCCTGAGGGAGTGAGTTTTGAGCCGTATGTCGAGGGGCGCTTCGAGGGGGTGCGCCTGCATATCGAGCCGCATCCGGACGCGAATCTGACGGCGATCGGCGTCTATCTGCTGGCTGCGATGGATGCGGACCGGTACCCGGATATTTTTGAGGAATCCAGCGGCGACAAGCTGGAGATGTTTTACAAATCCTACGGCAGCAGTGACATCCGGGATCAGCTTGAAAACGGGGTGGCTCCCGGGCGGATTGTCGCGAGCTGGTCTGGTGGTGTGGCGCGATTTGCGTGGGAGCGGATGCCTTACCTGCTTTACTAGGGAAATCTATGCGCATCGGCATCATGGGCGGCACCTTCGACCCCATCCACCACGGACACCTGATCCTGGCGCGGGATGCGCGTGAGGAACTGGACCTGAATCGGCTCATCCTGGTGCCGAATCACATTTCCCCGCACAAGCTGGGGCGGTTTGCCGCCACGCCGGCGGTACGGGCCGCCATGGTGCGGGCGGCAATCGAGGGGGAGGAAGGGCTGGAGATGGACGACATCGAGGTCCGGCGCGGCGGCACCTCGTATACCATCGATACCGTGCTCCACCTGCGTGGGCTGTACCCGGAGGCGGATCTCTTTTACCTCATGGGGGAGGATAACCTTGCCGAGTTCCACACCTGGCGCCGGGCGGACGAGTTGCAGCGGCTGGTGCAGCTCGTGGTCATGGCGCGCGGAGCGGACGGGCCGCCGCATCCTTTCATCACATTGCGGCAGAGGCGGGTGGATATCTCTTCCACAGATATACGGGAACGCATTGCCAAAGGGCAATCGATCCGCTATTTGGTACCGGAAAGCGTGCTCCAGATCATCGAGAACCATCAGTTGTACCGGGAGGTGCTCATATCCTGACAGGAGCCAAACTGGCCGCCCGCTGCGCGGAGCTGGCCGCCGATAAAAAGGCCGAAAACCTGGTAGCCATCGATTTGCGCGGCATCTCGAACTTCACCGATTTTTTCGTGATCTGCAGCGGGACGTCCGAGCCGCATCTGAAGGCGATTGCGACCGAGATCGAGGTCCGGCTGAAGCAGGACAACAAGGTCACGCCGACTGCCGTGGACGGCTACCCGATGAGCCAATGGATCGTGATCGATTACTCGGACGTGGTGGTGCATATCTTCCACGAGCAAAAGCGGGCATTTTACTCGCTGGAGGATCTGTGGAGTGATGCGCCGAGGCTGGAGCTGACGGTGTAGTGGGTTGTATGAACCCTACTATGCACGGATTTGATGGACGCTAAACCCACTCACTTTCCGTCATTATTACCCCGTTGTTCTTGGAGCGGTTAAGGCCGCCCTCCGCGGCGCATCCCCGGTGCAACTGCAGCGGCAGCCGCCGCGAGCAGCGCCCAAGTACCCGGCTCCGGCACGGACGTGGGCACGGAGGTGAAATTCACCGACACGCTTGTCCCTGATGATGTGATCGTTCCCGCCCAACCCGCTGCCGCCATGTCCGGGGCGAAGGCAAACGGGTCATTTACAGGCAGCGAAGTATTGCCGGGCAGATCGAGGAGCGGATAATTGACGCCGGTTTGCACGCCGCCCAAATTGACAAAATCAAAGAGCATAGAGCCGGCAACCAATTGCGATAGATCGATCTGCTGAATGGTCCAGAGATCGCTATTGCTCCCACCGACGCCGAAGTTGATTGTGAGTTGGAAGTTGGAGGGATCGTTGGCGATTGGGAGGGCGGAAACGGACTGTGTTACCAGCCTCCCTGTAACGCTGTGCGCAAGGTCGAGCGTCGAGCTGTCTCCGCCCGACCCCAGAAAGGAAAGCGTCCCCGAGGCCAGCAAAGTGCCTACTTGCAAGAAAGTGGTACCTGAGGTTGCAGCGGTCAGGTTTACGACTCCCGCGGTCACTTCAATTCCACCTGTGGCTGGATTATTCAGGTTAAGTGTGCCAGTGCCTTCTTTAACTAGGAAGGTTGCGTTCGGACCAGAGAAAGCGATGTTAAAGCCGGCAGTGTCAATTACGCCTCCGGAGCCGGGTAAACCGGTAAAACCCTTGGTGGATGAAAAGTTCCCAGCGGCTTGCAAGACGGCAAGGCCACTCTCGCCGCCGCCAAATTGGACGGTGGATCCAGCGCCGAGATTACTATCCGAGGCAACCGCCAAAGTGCCCTGCGCGATGGAAGTGATACCGGCGTACGTATTGGACCCTGTCAAAGTAAGAGTCCCAAAGCCACTCTTAGTCAGAGCGGTTGCACTGCCGGATTCGAGAATGGCTGAATTGATCGTGAGACTGTTATTATCGGAGATCACCCATTCAGGCGCCGTGGTGGTGAGGCTGCCATCCTGGATGGTGCTGCTTGTGTAAGGTCCGCCGTCAGGTCCGCCGCCGCTGGAAAGGATGCCCCCGGTGCTCAGGTCCAGAGATTGATCTGCGCCGAGATCAATAACCTGCGAATCTCCATTGGGTTCCAGGTTTAACGAAGCGCGCGTGGCCGAGGCACCAAGCGTTGTCGTGCCACTAGTCGTGATCAGGACGTTGTCGGTTGTCGAGCCACCGGCAAAGGCTGATACGTATGCTGAATATGCAGTGATGCGTCCATTGGTTCCCACTGTTCCCCAATCAAGGCCCGCCGCAGAGGTGCTGCTCGCAACGAAAATATAGGCTGGCAATATACCGTCACTGTTATTGGACAAACTGGTGATGGAAGTGCCAGTGCTGGTGATGGTCAGCGTGGCTCCCGGGTTTCGCGTCAGCCCTGCGAAATCCAGCAGTGGTGTCCTGCTTCCCGTCGTAGAAGTTGCCACATTCGACTGACCGCTAATCTCCAAGCTGCCGACCGCTTCCTCAATGGTCGTGGCGCTGTTGCCATTGAGATACAACTGTCCGCCCACCATGTTGATGGGTGCATTCGACGAAATGCGATGAGCGTTTGCAACGGTGCTATTATCGAGAGTGAGGGATCCGTCGAGTGTAAACGTGGTATTTAGCGCCGATCCACTCCCGGATAAGGTGAGCCCACTGAGGACCGTAGTCGGTCCCGAGTAGGTGTTTGCGTTGGTCAGTTTGGTGCCGGCGCCGTCAAAATGAATACTCAGTTGGTTGGTCCCGTTGTCCTGGAGCACGCCCCCGAAAGTTCCGCCACCGAAGTCCGTGAGGGTTACGGATGACGACGCTCCTGGCTCAACAATACCACCGATCGTTCCTCCGCCGGCGACCCCCTGTATAGATTCACTGGTCCCGTCGAGCGTCAGTGTGACTCCTGCTGCGTTGCCCAGCACGACGACCGATGATGATAAGCTTGCGTTCCCGACAGCGTCGTAGCCGCCCTGATCAAGCTCAATCTCCGCAAAGGTATTGGTTCCAGACATCGTCAGCGTGCCAGCACCGTTCTTCACCAGGAAATATCCGCTACCTCCTGGGTCTTGATCAAGTGTCGAGCTTACTGCCGCGTCGGCGTTGGTCGTGATGGTGAGTCCGTTGGCGCCGGCTACGATCCCGCCATTTTCAATCGTGTAGCCGGACGTGTTGAAGGTGATCGAGTTGACGACCGGGAATTCGGTAGACAGCGAGACGTTCCCCGCAACTCCCTCAAAGACCGCATCGCCGCTGGCTTCCCAGGCTTGATTAACGGATCCCGTCCACCAATCCGAAGTAGTCGTGTCCCACATGCCGCTGCCGCCGGCACCACTGATACCCCACGTGAGTTGTGCGGCGCGTGACGAAAGGGAGGCGCCCGCTAAAATAACGAGTGCTGATACAGTACGGCGGAGTACCTTTTGAACGCTTGCCATTGGGTATAAAGGGGTTCTCATCCAAGCGAGTGACTCTATATACGGCCATGGTCCCCGGGAGTGCCCGTTTTCATTCTGTGTTTCCGAGATAGATCGCTGCTACTGCGAAAATTCTGGATTTTGGGATTCTCTCACTGTGAACGCAAAGGGCGAGCGTATTCGCTACTCAAGCGCCACAAGCGCTCGTTCAACCGCGGGCCTGAGGGGTTTTGGCACCAGCTTGACGCCGCGCCAGTAGAGGCGCCAGATGGGGGGCATGAAGGGCTCCGCGTCGGGCTGGCTTAGCTCCTGGGGTTCCCAGCCGAGGTCGCGGGCTACGGTCGAGATATCGACGAGGCTTTCCATTTCGGAGGCCGGTTTTCGCAGGGGGATATCGGGATAGTATTGGCGGATGATGTCGGCCACGGGAAGGCCGAGCAGGTTCTTGCGCGAGGCGGGGAAGTAGGTGCGGGCGCCGGGTAAATCGGCCTCGATGACTTTGAGGATCAGGACGGCGGCATCGAGATAGGAGAGGTAACTGAAGGCTTCGCTCAGGCGGGTTTTGTACCAATCCTCCAGGCGGACGGGGACGGTGTTGATGAGGGCCGGGAAACGGACGATGGCGTAATCGATCCCATGGGTCCGGCGAAGGGTCGCGAGCATTTCTTCGCTGCAGAGCTTGGCGAGGCTGTACCAGTTATCCGGTTCCGTGGGGGAGTTCTCGTCGAGGGGCAGGTAATGCGGAGGATTGTTTCCGCTGAGTCCGGGGGCCTGCTTTGCGATGACCTGGACGGTGCTGGAAAAGATGATCTTTTTGACACCGGCCTCGCAGGCTGCGAGGAAGACGTGGCGGTTGAGGCGGATATGGTCGTCGAAGGTGGTGTACGGATACCCGTTTGCGAAGCCATAGGGCTCGCGGCGATAGGCCAGGTGAATGAGCGTGCTTGCTCCTTCCATCATGCGGCGGCAGGTGGGGGGATGGAGAAGATTGGCCTTGATGATGGGCGGCCCGGCGGGGTCGATGCGGAATCGATCCGTGGCCCGGACATTTTTCCCGGCTTCCAGCAAAGTGCGATGAACCCCCGAGCCGAGTCTTCCTGTGGCGCCGGTGAGTACGATCAGGGGTTCGGACATTTGCCGTAACGCGATCTGGAGCTTGAATCTATCGCCGCCGCGCCTCGCGGACGCCTGTCATCCAATCGGCCGCCTTTTCTGCATCGAGACCAAGGTGCTTTTGCAGAGCTTCGAGAGCCTCAAGCGTGGCGAGCGCCGGCACGCCGTTCTCGCGGGACTGGAGGATTGTAAGTAGTCCGGTGCCTTTTTCTGGAAGGCGACCGGATCCCTTCGCGACGATCTGCCCATGATCGATCTCAACTTCCAGAGTTAGATAGCTCATGGAGGAGAATTTACGCTACGCGCTGCCGTAAGGCAACGGAGTTCCATTCGATGCCGGAAACGCGAATTTCGCATTGCTACCAGCCGGGAATGGTCCGACGTTCTGGGTGCAATGGATCTGCTGGCTGAAGGTAACGTGATCTGCCCGTATTGCGGGGAGAGCTACGATACCATGGTGGATACGTCCCAGGGGAGTCACTCGACCATCGAGGATTGCCCGGTGTGCTGCCGGCCCATTCAATTGACCGTGGAATGCGATCCCGGGGAGGTTTTCTCCATCGACGCCGCGCCCGGGTAGCTTATTCTCCCGACAAATGTTCGCCCAGAAAGATGCCATCGTGAAGCTGCTGCAGGATGACGACCAGCGGACGGTCGATCTGGTGAAGGAGGAGCTGGCCCGGCAGGGAATGGCGGCGATTCCCTCCCTGCAGGATCTGCTGGCGATGTATGACGAGCGGGTGACGGCGCATGTGCGCGATGTGATGGGACGCATCGACTCGACGGAAGCGAGCGAGGAGCTGACGCGGCGGTGCAGCCGGTTTGCGGAGAATGATGACCTTGAGGATTTTTGCTGGCTGCTGGCGCGGGCGATGATGCCGGGTACGGACACGGCGGCCTGCCGCGGGCAACTGGACGTGTGGGCGGCGCAAATCTCGCAATACCGGGCGACGGCGGATACAGCGGAGGACCGGGTGCGGCTGATGGCGCAATTCGTGGGTGGGCAGCTCGGGTTCCGCGGGAATGCGGAGGATTATTACAACCAGGACAATACGCTCATCCCGCGGGTGATGGCGACGCGGCTGGGGATCCCGATTTCGCTGACACTGCTCTACATGTGCATTGGGGCCCGGTGCGGCCTGCGGGTGGAGGGAATTAATTTTCCCGGGCACTTCCTGGCGCGGCACGACGGGGTGCTCTTCGATCCCTTTGAGCGCGGGCGGATCATCGGCATCCCGGATTGCCGCCAAATCCTTGCGCCGCAGAAGCTGGAGCTCCAGCCGGAGCATCTTGAGATGGCGGCGCCGATCGCCATTGCGCGGCGGCTGCTGGCGAATCTGCTGTACGTGTACCAGAGCGAGGAAGAGGTGGACGCGGCCAGCAAGGTGACAGCATGGCTGCATGCGCTGGATCGGTAACGGATTTGCATCTGCAACACCGGCTGGAGCGTTAAAGAAGCACCCCATGAGTGTCGAAATCATCAATACCGGCTCCGAGCTGTTGCTTGGCAATACGCTGAACACGCATCTCTCCTACCTGGGTCAGGAGCTTTTTCCGCTGGGGTACCGGGTGTCGCGGCAGGTGACGGTGCCGGATGGGGACGATATCAGGGTGGCGCTGGCGGAAGCGTTGAAGCGGGCGCGGATCATATTGGTGACGGGCGGCCTGGGGCCTACGACCGACGACATCACGCGGGAGGTGACGGCGGAACTGCTGGGACTGCCGCTGGTTGAGGATGCGGGGGTGTGGGAGGGGATCCAGGAGCGATTTGCGAGGCGGGGGCTTGAGATGACGCCGCGGAATCGGCGGCAGGCGCAGGTGCCGCAGGGAGCGACGGTTCTCAAAAACCCAAACGGTACAGCACCTGGTATTTACATTCTATCTAACTGGAATAACGAAGAAACGCGGCACCTCTTTCTACTGCCGGGACCGCCGAGGGAATTGCGGCCGATGTTTGAAAACTCCGTCGCGCCGATTCTCAAGAAACTGGCTCCCGGCGGCGCAACGGTGCAAAGCCGGCGCTGGCTGGTCATTGGCATGGGGGAATCGAAAGTGGAGGCGATGGTCGGCGCGGAGTTGCTGGCGATCCCGGGCCTTGAGCTGGGCTATTGCGCCCGGCCCGGTTGCGTGGAGGTGCGGTGTATTGGCAATCCGGAGGCGCTGGAGGCAGCCGAGCGGATTATCCATGCCCGGCTGCCGACGCAGGTGGCGGGCGAGGGGTTGGGATCGCTGGAGGAGATCCTCGTCCAGCGGCTCGCGGTGCTCCACAAGACTGTGGCGGTGGCGGAGTCCTGCACAGGCGGGAATCTGGCCAACCGGATCACCAATGTGCCCGGGGCGTCTGAGGTATTCCTCGCGGGTTACGTCACTTATGCCAATGAGGCGAAGATGCACGCGTTAGGCGTTCCGGCTGAGTTGATTGCGGAGCACGGCGCCGTGAGCGAACCGGTGGCGCGAGCGATGGCTGAGGGGGCGATGCGCGAAGCAGGCGCGGATTATGGGCTGGCGACCACTGGCATCGCGGGACCCGGGGGCGGAACGGCCGAAAAACCGGTCGGAACGGTCTTTACCGCGCTGGCGGCCCGGGGCGTGGAGACCCGGGTGGTGAAGGGGGTTTTTCCCACGGACCGGAAGACCTTCAAGGACCTTGCGGCGCAGGCAGCCATGGACATGCTGCGCACGGCAATTTAAATTGGCTACCGGAAGGTTTGCCGGATGCGGAGAAAGCGTGTATGAACACCGGCCGACCGCCAGTGCGGCGGTCGCCCACGCCCCATCTGTGTCCCTTTGATGTACTCGTCCCGTGCATGCCATGCCCGTGCAACGTTGCGCCGATCCAGCGCGGCGTACGCTTTTATTGCGATGGCACTGGGAGGGGGGATCGCCCGAGGACAATTGAAATGGGAAACCACGCGGGTGGAATTCCATCCGGCCATTACAGAGAAAGCGGTCACGGCGGAATTTCCTTTCACCAATGCCGGGACGACGCCGGTCGCCATTGACTCCGTCAACTCCGGCTGCGGCTGCACGACGGCAACACTCGACAAGCTGGTCTATCAGCCGGGCGAGAAGGGAAAGGTCAGCGCGACGTTCCACATCGGGGAGCGGACCGGACTGCAGGAGAAGGTCGTACGGGTGAATATCCATGGCATCAAGGATCCCATCGTCCTGACGCTCGCCACTTATCTGCCGGAACTGATGCGGATTGAGCCGCGATACCTCTTTTGGCGCGTCGGAGACGATCCTGTGCCGCGGTTCATGAAATTGACGGCGCTGCCCGAGGCGCGCCTGCTGACGGTGCATGTCTTCTCAAACAGCGACCGCTTCAAGGCATCGATGCAGCCGACCCATAAGGGCGGCTCGTACCTGCTGGTGGTTACGCCCACCGATACCGCCACGGATGGGAAGGCGACGCTGGCCATCGAGACGATGGCCGATCCCGGCGTGCCCGGGGCTCCCGCCGTGCCGAAAAGCTTCGAGGCATTCGCCAGTATTACCCCGAGATAGGTTTTTAACCCTTAAACGCGTTCCCGCATGTTTCCGCCCTGTATCCGCAACGGACTCCTGATCCTCGCCGGCCTGCTCCTGCCGGCGGCCGGGCTGGCTGCCGTCGATAGCACCAAGCCATCCTTGATCAGTATCGCGTTCGCTCCAGGGTCCGTCGATGTTTCCGCGACGGCCCAGAGCATCGGCGTCACGCTGGAGGCGGCTGACAGCGGACCCGGGATTCAGGATGTCTACTGCAACTTCATCAGCCCGTCCGGAAAGCAGAATCTCGGGGTGTACCTGGGCCCGGAGCAACTCGTATCCGGGACGCCGTTGGATGGCATCTACAGCACGTCGCAACAAATAGGGGTCTGCGCGGAATCGGGCACGTGGACGCTCTCCAGTGTCGAGGTTCAGGATCAATGCGGGAATACGACGCTTTACGCGGCCACGGCTGGCAGGACGACGCTCGCCTACCCTGGCAAACCGCCCGACACCCTCGTGGTCGCCAATTCCAACGCACCGCAGCCGCTGCCTGGGGTCACCGCATTTGCCTTCACTCCGAGCAAGATTGCGATCGGGACCACCAATACCACGGTGACGGTCACCGTTACGGGATCGAATATCGGCAGCGGGGATTTCACCTTTGTGAGCCACTCCGGCGATAATACCGCGGGTGCATCGTTTACCTCCGCGGACGAGAATCCGCCCGGGACATTTACCACATCGTTCACCATGGGCATCTGCACGGAGACCGGTACATGGAGTCTCCAGTCGATCTCCGTAAGCAGCGCCGATGACAGCTCCGATCTCTCCTGCGGCGGGATGGTGACTTATAACTCGAGTAACTTCCCGGCCAGTATCACCGCAAAGACATTTACGGTAACCAATCCCAATTACGACACCACCAATCCGAGTCTGCTGGCGATCACGCTCGACTCCCGGACCGTGGATGTCAGCAACGGATCGGTCATGGCGAATGTGTATGTGCGCGCGGATGATGACACCACGGGGGTCTCCTACGGCAGCGGCATTTACTCGAATACAGCCGGAGAGATGCTGATGCTGGATTTCACCAACCCGGAGCCGGGTGTGATATTCAGCGGTAACTTCCACGGGACGATCAATGTCGGGGCCTGCGCGACACCGGGGGTGTATTCGCTCAAGAGTTTCAGCCTCGACAGTGTCTGCGGCGGCCAGACCGTTTACGGCCCGGGCAAGAAAGCATTCCCCGCGGGCGTGCTGCCGTCGCAATTCACCGTGGTCAACGGCGCCGGCACCGAGGGATCGCTGGGGGTGAATATCACGCCGGCGGGGGCGGAGAATGATGGGGCATCGTGGTACGTCGATGGCGATTCCTCGCAGATCCACAACAGCGGCGCAGTCGTCAGCGGGCTCACGCCCGGCCAGCACAGGGTCGACTTTACCGGCGTCATTGAGGATTTGTATAGCCCGCCCGCAGAGTTGCTTGTCAACGTGGTGGCCGGCCAGACGAATTATACGGCAGCGACTTACCTGCCCGATTTCCCGACCGATGCCGTCCAGGTCAGCCTGATCCCGGCTATCATCGGCGCGCAGTGGTGTGTCGACTCCGGTCCATTGCAGCCCAGCGGTGCGACCGTCGCCGGCCTGACAGATGGATCGCATACGATTTCGTTTACGGATGTGAACGGATTCATCGCTCCCGCAAGCCAGGTGGTGACCACGGGCGGCGGTCAGACCACCCTCACCAGCGGCACCTACTCACAACTCCCGGGGATCGGGTCCCTTACCGTAAACCTGCTGCCGCAGGGAGCCGTCAATGAAGGATGCACGTGGAGCATCGACGGCGGCGCCCAGCAAAGCAGCGGCACGACCCTGACCGGGTTGCCGGCAGCTCCACACACGTTGAGCTTTACCGCACCCAATGGCTCGGATTACTCCACACCGCAGAGTGAAACCGTGTATGTCATCGCCGGCGGAAGCACTTCGACTGCCGGGACATTCACCGCGGTCAGCGGCTCAGGATCCCTGCTGGTCACCCTCTCTCCCGCGGCCCTCAATCCGTGGACAAGGTGGTATCTCACCGGCGGCGCGCTCCAGAAGAGCGGCACGATATTGAGGGGGCTTCCGGAGGGGCCCTATACGGTAAACTTTACACCCCTCGGTGGATTCTATACGCCGCCTGCCCAGGCTATCAACATCGAGCCGGACCAGACGATTTCCGTCTCCGGCACCTATCTCAAAGCGCCGCCATTTGTGGGGACGGCGCAAAGGTTTGCGGGCCTGTCCGAATCGGGAACCGCCTTCTTCGCGCTCACCATGGATGCGGAGGGGAGGTTTACAGGGAAACTCGTTACCGCAAGCGCAGGTATTTATGTGGTAAGCGGCAGCTTGAATACCACAGGCTCCTTCCAGGGGACCTCGCTGGGTGCGCAGCCGATCTCCTATTCGCTCCATGTTACCGGGACGAGTGCCCATAGTTACATTGCCACCTTTACGTCGGGAAATAACTCCATCACGGCCTATCCCGCCGCGTATGCGAGTGACGCGCCTGGCTTCGACGGAAAGGATACGATGCTGCTTTACGGCACTGATTCGAGCATCGGCACCCCGCAGGGCATTGGCTACGCAAACGTCACCTATGCCGCAGGCGGCGTAGGAACCGCAGCCGGAAGACTTGGCGATGGAACTCCCTTTTCCTGTTCAAGCGTGCTGGTACAGAACTCCGGCACGGTTGAGATGATTATATTCGACCCACTCATTTACAACGGGAAAGGCCTGCTTTCCGGCATGACCTCTTACAGCGCGCCTCCTCACACCGATTTCTCCGGGCTCTTACAATGGAAGAAGCCTGCTGGCCCGGGTTCTTATTATCCAGATGGTTTCACTACCACGCTCAATGCGGCGGGAGATTATTACAAAGTAACCAAGCCGGTCGCCTTCTCGACCACCTTGACCTTCACCGGCGGAGTACTGCCGGCGCCGGTTGTTCAGCCCTTCAGCTTTGCACTCGACGGAACAGTGACTGTGGCGACCACCACGTTCCAGCAGATTGCTTTCAGCTTCAATCCAGTTACGGGCGCTATTGTCGGCTCCTTCAAGCCTGCGATTGCCGGCGTCACCCGTCCCATTCCTTTCGCCGCGCAGTTGCTCAAAGTGCCCAAGAAACCGGTTGCGGGTGGATTTTTTGTCGGTCCTGTGATTTCCGGGTCGGGACTTGCGGGCGGCGTGACACTGCCATGACGGCTGCAAATCAATCCGCCCCAATGCAAACCACCGCATGCGCCGCCGGTACGCCCGTGCTACTGTCTGCCGGCGCCGCATCCACGACGCTGCCGCCGGCCGCCAGTGCGGTGGTCGCCCACACTCCTGTGCCGAAAGGCTTCGAGTCCATTGCCGGTGTTCCGCCGAGATCCGTTTTCAACCCCCAAACCCGTTCCAGCATGTTTTCACCCTGTATCCGCCACGCAATCCTCGCGATTGCCGGCTTGCTCCTGCCAGCCGCAGCCATGGCCGCCGCCGATCATTCCGAGCCTGTGCCAGCCAGTAACGCCTTCGCGCCCGGCGGCGTCGCTGGCTCTGCAAGCCCCCAAAGCATGGATCTCCCGGACACGGAGGGGTCGGTGGAGGTGACCCTCGAGCCCTATGCAGCGCTCTATTATGGAGGCGAATGGTACCTCGATGGCGATGGTTCCCAAATTTACAGCAGCGGGCAGACTGTTACCGGGATCGCGCCCGGTCCACATACCGTTGACTTTGCCGGCGTTTACGAGGGCCTGTACACTCCACCCGCGCCGGTGCCTGTCGACGTGGTGGCCGGTCAAACGGTTTCTGTCACCGGGACTTATGTGCAGACCAGCCCGAGCGATGGGATCCAGGTCAATATTATCCCGGATGGAATCGGCGGACAATGGCGCATCGACTCCGGAGGGACATGGCCCGGCGGCGTGGCGGCAATTGGATTGGCGGATGGTTCGTATACCATTTCTTTTACTCCGGTGAATGGATTCATTACGCCGCCCAGCCAGATCGTCACTACTGGAAGCGATATGACCACCATCACCAGCGGTACTTACTCGCAAATCCCCGGGATTGGATCGCTGACCGTAAACGTGGTGCCCCAGGGCGCCGACAATGAAGCCTGCACCTGGAGCATCAACGGCGGTGTCCAGCGCAGGGGCGGCACGACCCTGAGCGGGCTCCCGGCGGCTCCGTACACCGTGAAGTTTACCGCGCCCAGCGGTTCCAATTACTCTGCCCCGCCCGATCAAACGGTGTATGTAATTGCGAGTGGAAACACCACGGCATCGGGGATGTTCACAGCAGTGAGCGGGGCAGGCTCCTTGAAGGTCACGCTATCGCCGCGGGGCGTCGCTGCGGCGGGAAACTGGTATCTGACGGGCGGCCCAAACAAGAAGAGCGGCGTCACTTTGACCGGGCTGCCCTTTGGCCCTTATACGGTGAATTTCACACCGGTGGGCGGTTATTATACGCCGCAGTCCCAGAACATCACCATCGAGCCGGATGAGACTCTCGCCGTTTCCGGCGTGTATGTTGAGGCGCCGCATTTCGTGGGGACGGCACAAAGTTTTTCGGGCCTGGCGGATTCCGGTTCCACCTATCTCACACTTACCATGAATGCGGTGGGCAGGTTTACCGGGAAGGTCCTTACGGCGGCGCCGAGCACTTACACGGTGAGTGGAAGCCTGAATGCGGATGGCGTATTCGAGGGCAATACGCCAGGCGCGCATCCGGTTTCCTATTCGCTTCTGGTTACTGGGACCAGCGCGAGCAGTTACATTGCCACATTCACCATTGGGACCGACACCTTCTCCGCCTATCCCGCCGTGTATGCAAGCGGCGCGCGGGTCGGCTCCGGCAAATACACCTTGCTGCTCAACGGCACCGATCCCAGCGCGGACATCCCGCAAGGTGTTGGTTATGCGAACCTGAGTTTCAAGGCGGGTGGATATGGCAGTGCCTCGGGGAGGCTGGGCGATGGGACGCCATTTTTAGCATCCGGACTGCTGGTAAACGTCTCCGGCACGGATGAATTGTTTCTCTTCGACCCATCCATTTACGGCGGCAAAGGATTGCTGTCCGGCGGACTTGTATTCAGCACCGACGGCACGCAGTTCCTGGCAAACATGCTTTGGATCAAGCCGCCAGGCAGGGGCCCTTATTACGCAGCCGGTTTTCAGACGGCTCTCAATGTGGCGGGAGATTTTTACAATATCACCGCCCCGGCTTCCTTCTCGAGCACGCTGACCTTTAGCGGCGGAGGACTCCCTGCACCCGTGGTTCAGCCCTTCAGTTACGCCGCCAATGGTGTGGTGACCGTGGCGAATCCGGCATTCCCGCAGATCGGATTCAGCATCAATGCGTATACCGGCGTCATTGCGGGAGCGTTCCGCCCTGTCATCGACGGCGTTACGCGCTACATTCCCTTTTCTGCGATGTTGTTGAAGGACCCACTCAACCCGCGCGCGGGCGGCTATTTTATCGGCCCGGTGCTATCCGGGACCGGGGTGGCGGGTGGCGTGACTCTGCCGTAACACGTGTAAATCCATGTCACGCGATGATTTGCGCGATTCGGGGTTGAGTTTTGAGCGCATTGGTGGGTACGGTTTACGCATTGGGCTTGTCCGCATCCATTATCCATCCCCCAATGAAAACCACCGCATGCGCCGCCGGGGCGCTCGTGCTTCTGTTTGCCGGCGCAGCCTGCACCACGGTGCCCCCGAAGAAGCCGCTGCCGACGGCGGTGGTGGCAAAGCCTGAGCCGAAGCATTCCTACTGGATCGGTGATGGGGTGACTGGCGCTCCGTCGATCAAGATCGTGCTGTCCGAGCAACGGGCCTATTTTTACAAGGGAGACAAGCTGGTTGGTGAATCGGTCATCTCCAGCGGCAAGAAAGGATTCGAGACCCCGCCGGGCACTTACAAAGTCATCCAGAAGGACAAGGATCATGTGTCCAATATTTATGGCGACTATGTCGACGCGACCGGCGCGATTGTTCAGAAAAACGTCGATGTTACCAAGGATCCGCTGCCCAAGGGGGCGACGTTCCAGGGAGCGAAGATGCCGTTCTTCCTGCGATTCACCGGGGGGTACGGGATGCATGCGGGTTACCTTCCGGGCTATGCGGCATCCCACGGCTGTGTGCGGATGCCGTTCTCCATGGCGGAGCATTTCTTCGAGGCGACGGACGAGGGGACACCGGTGACGGTGCTGCCGTAGATTGCTTGCGCCGCGGGAAGGGGTCTGCTTTTATCCCCGGACATGTCCACAGAACCGGCTGCCGCATCCGCCTTTTCCCGCAAGAACCCGTTTCCCGCGCCGCTCCAGGCCAATCGCAAGCTGACCGGCCCGGGCTCGGAAAAAGACACGCGCCATTTTGAACTGAATCTCGACGGCTCCGCGCTGGCGTACGAGTGCGGCGACTCGATCGGCGTCTTCCCGAAGAACGACCCGGCGCTGGTGCAGGAAATCCTGCATGTCCTGCACGCCACCGGCGACGAGCAGGTGCCGGGCAATGACGCGGCGCCGAAGGCGCTGCGGGCCGCGTTGATCGAGGATTACCAGATCACGCAGCCCTCCAAGCAATTCATCCAGGCCATCTGCGAGCGCGGAGGCGAGGCCGCGGCGCTGCTGCGCGAGCTGCAGGATCCGCTGCGCAAGAATGACCTTGAGGAATATCTCTGGGGCCTGGAGTACATCGATTTTCTCCAGGCGCACCAGAGCATCGGGTTCACGCCGGAGGAGTTCGTGAAAACCCTCCGCAAGCTGCAGCCGCGCCTCTACTCCATCGCCTCCAGCCAGAAGCAACATCCCACGGAAGTGCATCTCACGATCGCGATCGTCCGGTACGAGTCGCATGGGCGCCAGCGCAAGGGAGTGGCATCCACATTCCTCGCGGAGCGCGTCGGCGAGACCGGCCGGGTGCCGGTCTTCGTCCACACGGCGAAGGGATTCCGCCTGCCTGAGGATGGGAATACGCCCATCATCATGGTCGGCCCGGGCACCGGGGTGGCGCCCTTCCGCGCTTATCTGCAGGATCGCAAGGCCACGGGGGCGAAGGGGAAAAACTGGCTCTTCTTCGGCGAGCAGCGGCGGGGCTCGGACTTTTTGTATGAGGATGAATTCACCGCGCTTCAGGCCGATGGGGTCCTGACGCGATTCGATACTGCTTTTTCGCGCGACCAGGCGCACAAGGTTTACGTGCAAAACAGGCTGCTCGAAAATGCCGCCGAGGTCTGGAAATGGCTCGACCAGGAGGGGGCCCACTTCTTCGTCTGCGGCGACGCCTCACGCATGGCGAAGGATGTCGACGCGGCGCTGCTCAAGATCGTGGAGACTGAGGGCGGCAAGACGGTCGAAGAAGCCGCGGTCTATATCGAGGAGCTGAAGAAGGCGAAGCGGTACAAGCGGGACGTGTACTAAGTCCCCGAATTTCACTCGTCGATCATCAGCGACCCATCCGGGGCGAAGGCGAATTGCGGGGCGTATGCGACTTCCCAGCAGTAGCCGTCGGGGTCGCTGAAGTATCCGCTGTGGCCGCCCCAGAAGGCGTCATGGGCGGGCTTCAGGATTTTGGCGCCGGCGGCTTGTGCCTGGGTGAGGGCCGCGGCGACTTCGTCACGGGACCGGACATTGTGGGCAAGCGTGATTCCGCTGAAGCCCGAGACGATGGCCGGACACTCGGGCGAGATATCCTGCGCAAGTTTTTCCAGCGGGTAGATGGCGAAGCGCGTGCCAGTGGTATTGAAGAAAGCGATGTCGGAGGTCTCCGTGGCGCGAGTGGGCCAGCCGAGACCGTCACGGTAGAAACGCAGTGAGCGGGCGAAATCAGTGACACCCAGCGTGATGATGCTGATCCGAGGTTCCATTCTCCAGCGAGAGTCGATGCGTCACAGAATCTATTTGATATCCCCGAAGTGTACATCCTCCGGCACCACGGTCGGATCGTCGAGCAACTGGATGTTGCTGGCAGGGCCGAGAGCGGCGGGTGCAGTCCATGAACGAAGCGCCCAGGCCACCTTCTTGTCCGGGGTCACTTCCAGCGCCTGGAGCGGATAATCTTTCGGATCGGGCGTGCCTTCCCATTGATTGAACCAATTGGCAAACAAGGTGTTTCCATTTGGCAGCCGATAAACATTCTGGAGGGACCAGAACTTGTAGGCCGGCGCATCGGTCTGGGTGAATTGCCAAACGATGTCTCCCTTCGGATTGACCTCATAGACGGTGTGTCGGCCGTCCGTGACCAGCGTGTTGCCGTTGACGAGCCGCTCCACGCCCCATGGGCCGCGCTTGTTCGGCATTTTCCATGACCAGACAATCTTGCCCGTCTCGTCGTACTCGCGCACCTCGCCCATGTCCATGTGGGCGACCAGATAGGTTCCGGCCGATGTGAGGCGGGCGTGGCGGAATTGCGGGTGAACATTCTTGGGATTGCCGGCCTGAAGCGGGAGAGTGAGCTCGGTTTTGCCGGTGATCTTGTTCATCACAATGATGAGGGGCTGCAGCCCGTTCTGGATGAAGATGACGCGATCCTGACCGATGGGTTGTCCGGTATGAATTTGGGTGCCCGGCGGAGCGTCATGGTTCCAGACGACCTTTCCATCCGGAGTGATCTCCGTGATGCCGCCCATGTGGGCAAAGAGAACATTGCTGTTCGAGAGCAGCACGGCGTCGCTGATCTCGGGTTTCCCATTGGGGACATGCCAGGACCAGACGATCTTCCCCTTGCGAACGATGTACATGTCTTCCGTATGCGCCTCGCCGGCGTAGAAGAAATCATGCTGGGCCAGGCCATTGCCCGGGAGCGTGGCGGGGGCAAGGGGGCCGGGGGTTGGAGTGGGCTTCGGCTTTTTAACCACCGCCGCGCTCGGCGATGGCGAGGGAGAAGATGAAGCGGGGGAGGTATCAGCCGCAAGGCATGTGGCGGCGACGGCGCTTAGGATGAGGAGCAGCAGGGGAGATTTGTTCATCACAGTGAGTTGTACTGATGTATCAGTATGTCGTCAATGTTCGAACCATGACGCGTAAACCCGCATGCCTCAGCGAGGCATCGCTACAGCAATGGCGCTCCTGCGGGGCGCTAATCCGTCGGTTCCAGCTCGGCGATGCCTTCGTCGCTCTGGGTGACGCGGACTACTTCCTCGACGGTGGTCTGGCCGAGGCCGACCCGGCGCCAGCCGTCCTGGCGCAACGTCTCCATGCCGTCGATCGTCGCGCGATGCTTGAGATCCGTGCCGGGAGCCTTGGAGATGATCAGGCGGCGCAGGCCTTCGGTCAGCACGCAGATTTCGTAGATGGCCGTGCGGCCGCGGTACCCCGTTTGGCGGCAGCTCTCGCAGCCGGCACCCTTGTAATACTTGAAGCCGGGAGAAACCAGGGCGCCGATCTCATTGAGATAATCCACCGGGTACCCGGTCATTTGCCGGCAATCGGGGCAGATCGTCCGGACAAGGCGCTGGGCGATGAATGCGCGCACGACCGACGCCAGCAGGAAGGGCTCGACACCCATGTCCGTGAGACGGGTGATGCCGCCCACGGCGTCATTGGTATGGAGTGTGGAAAAAACAAGGTGGCCGGTCATGGCGGCGCGGATGGCGATCTCCGCGGTCTCGAAGTCACGAATTTCGCCGACCATGATGACATTCGGATCCTGCCGCAGGATATGGCGCAGTCCCTGCGCGAAAGTGAGGCCGATTTCCGGTTTCACATCGATCTGGGAGACGCCTGCCAGCCGGTACTCGACCGGCTCCTCGATGGTGATGATGCGGCGCTGGACGGAGTTAATGCTGGAGAGGAAGGAATAGAGCGAAGTCGATTTTCCGGAACCGGTCGGCCCGGTGACGAGCACGATGCCGTTGGGTTGCGCGAGCAGCATCCGCATGATGGAGCTTTGCCGGTCGCTCAAGTCCAGCCGTTCAAAACCGAACTGCTGATCCGCCCGCGTTAGCAACCGCAGCGAGATGCTCTCGCCATTGACCGTGGGAATGGTGGAAACGCGGACATCGATGCTGGCGTCGTGGCCGCGGGAGAGATTGATGCGCCCATCCTGCGGCAGGCGTTTCTCCGCAATATCCATGTGGGCCATGACCTTGAGGCGGGAGATGATGGCGGATTGCAGGAGTCGCAATTGCGGCGGTACCGCGACCTCGTGGAGGATGCCATCGATGCGGTAGCGGATGCGGAGATCGTTCTCCAGCGGCTCGACGTGGATGTCTGTCGCGCGCTCGGAGATGGCCTCGCGGATGATCTGGTTGACGAACTTGACCACGGAGGCCTCGGGATCGTCGGCGTCCAGGTCCATCGCCTCGAAGCGCTCGTCGCCGCCCTCCAGGTTGCGCCCGGTGGTCTGGAGAATTTCCTCGAAGGTCTCCGCGCCGACGCCGTAGAGCGTCTTGATCGAGCGCAGCAATTGCGTCCGCGGGACCAGGACCCAGTCGAGTTTTTTGCCCGGCAGCAATTGCGCGGCCAGCCGGCGCGCGGCGCTGTTGAAGACATCATAGGTGGCGATGCGGAGACCCTTTTCGCCATTGCCGAGCGGGAGGATTTGATGCTTGAAGACGAACCGGCTCGGCAGGGCGCCAAGGATGGTGCGGTCGACCTTTGGGAGGTCGAGTGATTCCACCGGCGTATCAAAGAGCCGTCCCAGCTCTGCGGTGAAGCGCTGCTCATCAACACGCCCGGAGTTCAGCACGTGGACGGTCCACGTGTGGCCGTTGGAAGGGGCGGAGGCGAGCTTGCCGGCTTCCTCCGGGTCTTCACAGCCGCTGGCGATCAAGACATCGACCAGCTTCTTCCGCAGTGGCGAGGTCATTGAACCTGTTTCTCGTCCGGGTTGTCCTGGTAACGGAAATTCACTCCTCTGGACTGGGTGGAATCCTGGGGCGATATCGTGGAATCGACATCGGGCTCCATCAGCAGCTTGTTGCGGGCGACATGCGACTCCTGGGCCAGCTCCTCGGGAGTGGTCATCACCACCGGACGGATGAGTACGATGAGCTCCGAGCGGTCGCTCTGCTTGGTCTTGTTGCCAAAGAAGTATCCAAGAAGCGGGATGCGCCCGAGAAGCGGGAGGGCCGAGCTGCTGCCGCCGACGGTCTTGGTGATCAAACCGCCGAGGACGATGGTCGCCCGGTTGGGCAGCGAGATACTCGTGCGGAGATAACGCGTAGTGATGGTGGGGATCAGCGAGCCGCCGACGTTCTGGGTCGCGCCGGAAGGGCTGTCGAGCTTCTGCAGAATATCGAGCGAGACTTCGCGGTCGGAATTGATCAACGGCACGACCTCAAGCTGAAGGGCAACCTGCTTGTACTCCACGCTGGATTGGACGGCGGCTGTGCTCCCGACCACGCCGGTGGAACTGGTGAGGTTCGAGAGCGTGCTGGTGGGGATCGCGATTTCCTCACCCGAGACGATCATCGCCTTTTTATTATTGGAGGCGCATACCTCCGGCTCGTTGGTGATGTGGAAGCGGCCGGTGGATTCGAGCGCGTTCACGATCACGTCCAGGGAATTCGCCGCGCCGATGGCCGCGGTGAATCCGGAGCCCGCGCCCACCGCCGAGCCGAGCGTCGAGGCAATCGGCGCGCCGGTAAATTGCGTGACGGCCGCGCCGCTATTGCCACTGAGGAAGCCGGTGCTGCCTAGGGAGCCTGCGGCGGTGCCGGAGCCGAGCAGATTTGCGAGAGGGCCGCTAGGATAATGGAGCAGGTAATCGACGCCGAAGTTCGAATCATTGTTCAGGGTGTACTCGCCAATCACCGTATTGAGCATCACCTGCGGGGCGCGGACATCGAGTTGATCCAGGAGCGTGAAAATCTTCTGTTTCACCTCGTCATTGCCCAGCACGATGATCGTGTTCTCGCGCGGATCGGCGATGATCTTTGTGTTGCCCACCGTCACCGCCTTCGGCGTGATATCCTTCTGCGGGGTCTCGAGTTCTGACTGGATGTTCACGCCGCCGCCGTTATCCTCGGAGCCGCCGCTGCTGTTGTTCCCGAACCCCGCGCCGTTGGAGCCGTTATTCTGCTGGTTGTTGTTGTTGCTGGTGGGTGTGGATGTACTGCCCTCTTCCTCGTCGGCCTTGGTGCCGGGCTCGGTGATGGCCTTGACGATGACGTCCAGCACATCGGAGGCATCGACATACTTCAGGGGGCGCTTGACCGGTTCGCCAAACTGGATGTCAGAATCATACTCGGCGATGAGGTCCTCGATGAAGCGGAGATTGACCGGCCGGGTCACCACATGGATGCGGTTGGTCCGTTCATCGGCATCGAGCTTGATCTTGCCGACGATGATCGAGTCCTCGCTCAATCCGCTGAGAGCGGCCGGCACCTGTACGCTGCCGGGAGGGAGCGGCTGTCCATTCGGACCGAGGGGCACCCGCGCGATGGGGGCGGTGTCGCCGCCCTGCTGGTTGCCGGATTGCACGCTCTTGTCGAAGAGCTTGGTCATTTTATCGAGCACATCCTTCGCGTTGGCGCGCTGGAGCTGGTAGAAATGGCTCTCCACCTCCGCCGGCGGGACATCCGCGGCGGCGATGATGCGCGCGATATTACGCAGCATGACGGTGCTCTCGGTGACGATCAGCGATCCCGGCAGCGGCACGCTCTGGTATGCGGCGGAGCCGGCGACATACTGATCCACGATTGCCTTCATGTCCTTCGAGTCGGTGTAATTCAACTGGAAGAGAACGCTGACCACCGAGACGTTGTCTGGAATCTGGCTGATGTCCGAGTAAATGTTGATGCCGAACTGGCGCGGGTTTTTCCCGGGCCCGACCACTTTAACGATATTGCCGTCCGTCGGCACGAGGCCGAAGCCGTTGAGGTAAAGGCTGGTCTCGATGATCCGGATCGCCTCGTCGCGGGTCACCAGCTTCGAGATATCGATGCTGATGGTCCCGGCCACGGAATTGTCGGGCACCATCTGTTTCCCGGTCAACTGCTCGTAAAACTTCAGGATCACGCCGATATCGGTTGAGGGAAACTGGAGGCGCACATCGGCCGTCTCGGCGCCCATGCCCTGAGGGGGCTCGGCATTCTGGAAGTTCCCGCCCGGGGCGCCGGGCAGGGGCGCCGAGGGAGGAGCCCCGGGATATGGGGCGGGTCGAGGCGCGTTCTGCCCCTGCGCGAAGGCGCAGATGCAGGTGAAGGATAAAAACAATAGGGGACCCAGCCGGCGATTCACTCGTGTTATCTACCCCCGGGGCAGCCTCAGGTCAACAGCAGCCGCGTCTTGTCGCAATGTCGTGGCGATGAAGATTTTTTCTCGCCCGCCCGGCAGGCAAGACCCGCGAATGCATTGGACGCCGGGTGCCGCGCGCGCTAATGGAAGCGGGATGCGAGTTTTCAGGTTGTTTGCAGCCATGGCCGTGCTGGCCGCAACGCTGGCGGGATGCGCCGGCCCGTCGAACCGGGATTCCTCCCTCAACGGCCTCAATGCCGCGCCAATGTCCGCGGCGGCGTGGTCCCGTGCGGCAGGTGTTTATAGCGGCTCAATCCGGGCGACCACGGAGCGGTTTGGGCTAGAAGACACCAGTGCGATGGATACCCGCCTGAACCTGACTGGGCCGGTGGATTCCCCCGGGGTGATCTTCCGGATGTGGCGGGGTTATTCCACCGCATGGACGGAATACGGCGAGTGGAAGGGGACCTTCACCAATATCCCGCAGCGGCGTTACGGCACCCAGGGCACCGTCCTCGCCTCGACCCATTATCCCGACCAGGCGCTGCTGATCCTGCGGCGCAATGGCGCATCGCAGTACGCAGGGGTCTGGATGATCCTGACCTTCCGCGATGCCGATACGATCGATGTGGACTGGATTGGCCACGCCGGGTGGCGCGGCGAGGGAGTGCTCTCGCGCCTTCCAGGCCTGGCGCTGCCGCCCCGGTGACGGCGCCCGGGTCCCGCTTTGTAAATTGCCATCAAAAGGCTATCTTGCGCAATGCGACCCACCCGGCACAACGACCACGGCAGCGTTGCCGCGCCTGCCGCATTTACGCTGCTGGAGCTGTGCATCGCGATCATGATCGGGGTCATGATCATCCTTGCCGCGGTGCCGAGCATCACCGGTCTGCTGGCCGAGCAGCGGGCGAAGAAGCTGTTCACGCAATTTGACGACCTTGCGCGGAAGGCGGCCACCAAGGCCGTGGAGGAACGGCGTGCCTATGCGCTGGTGTGGGACGATTCCGGCGTCGTCATGCGCCCGCTGGCGCCCGCCGACAGGCAGGAGGCGGGCGGGACCGATCGTGTCGATTTCGGCAAAAAACAGGCGCCTGAACTGTTCCTGCCCGCCGCACTGGTGAAGGATCCGCCGCGGGTATGGACCTTCTGGCCCACTGCGACGTGCGAGCCGGCCACGATCATCTGCCATATCGAGAATGCCCCGTGGACGGCAAAGTACGATCCGCTGACCGAGCAGGCGGTTTTCACCTCGCCATGAGAACGCCTTCCAAAATGAGAAAACACCGGGCGGCCTTTGTCCTGATTGAGGTGATGCTCGGCGTCATGATCTTCGCCATCGGCGTCATCGCGCTGGGCAAGTGCGTGGACAATTGCATCACCACCGAGTCCGTGCGGCAGGAAACCGAACGGGCGCGGCTGGCGCTGGAAAACCGGATGGACCAGATCGAGGCGGGTGAGATCGCCACCAACAAGAACCTGTCCGAGCCGCTCGACGACGGCTTTCCCGGCATGACCATCCTGCAAAGCCGCCACCCTGTCGTTGCGAAGAATGAAAAAGGCGACGTGATCCAGGGCCTCTACCAGATGGACCTCGAAGTCGACTGGAAGAGCGGCAATGAACCGCAGGCGCGCAAACTCTCCTTCTATGTGCTCCGCACGCAATAAGTCCCGCGCCTTCACACTGCTGGAGGTGATGCTGGCCGTGATGGTCATGGCGATGGTCGCCATCGTCATTTACCGGTTTGTCACCGTCGGGCTTCAATCGATCAAAATTTCCACCGAGTTGAGCGAGCAGCAGGGGGCGCTTCAGGCGCTCATCTCCGTGTTGCAGGAGGAATTCTGCAACCTGCCGCCCTCTGAGCAAAACGCGCTGCTGGGCGAGCCGCATAAATTCAACGACAAGGATAGCGACCAGATCGTCTGGTTGAGCGCGGCCGGCAACGGGCTCTTCACCGAAGACGCGCAGGGACCATGGAAGGTGACATTGATCCTGCGTCCTGAAGACAAGACCAACACCAATACGCTCGGCCTCTTGCGCCAGCTCCCGGATAACAGCAACAACGACCTGCACTGGCTGCCGCTCCTGCCAAATGTCGATGCGATCCGCGTCCGTTATTACGATCAGCGGCTCAATGCGTGGCTGGATAAATGGAGCGACGCCCAAACGCGGCCGGCGCTTGTGTGGCTGCGCATCTGGCGAGCCGGCCAGGCGGTGCCGTACGAGAAGATCATCGAGCTGCCCCCGAGCAGGCTGCCGTCATGAAATCCGCCGGTAAAACCCACCTGGCGGGCCGCGGCGGCAGCGTCCTGATCCTTTCCCTATGGGCTCTGCTGCTGCTTTCTGCGGCGATTTTTGCGTGGCTGAAATTCATCGACCAGGGCATCGACCTCTCCAACCAGCGCAACCAGGGGTTGACGGCGACGGCGTACGCGCATTCCGGCGTCATGGTGGCGCTCAATCCCGGCGTCACCACGCTGACTCCGCTGATGCACCAGCGATTTGGGACCGACCAGGGTTACGAGGTCCACATGACAGGCGAGGGGGGCAGGCTGAATCTCAACTGGCTCTTCGCGCCCGCCGAGTCGCCCGACCCGGCAAAGCTGGCGCTCTTCCAGCGTTACCTGCAACGGCGCGGGCTTAACCTTGAGCAACAGCAACGGTTGACGGATTGCATTCTCGACTGGCTGTCGACCAGCAACATCAAGCACCTCAATGGCGCGGAGGAGGATGCCAATTATCACCCGCCGCACCGCGATCAATTTCTGAGCGTAGGGGAGCTGGCGTTGGTAAAGGGCTCCGGGCCGCTCGTTTCACAGGCGGGGTGGCAGGATGATTTTACCATCTATACGAGCCCCGGCTTGATCGACCTGCAATCGGCCTCACGGCGGATATTGCAGAGCCTGCCCGGTGTCGGCGATCCGAACATCGACAATTTCATGCGGATTCGACAGGGGCCCGATGGGATCGATGGGACGGCCGACGATCACTTGTTTGCGAATGTCACCGAGGCGCTCTCCTACCTCGGGGTGAGCGGAGCGCAGGCGCAAATGCTGAGCCAGTTTGTCTATGTCGAGAATCCGATGAGCACCGTCCACATCAAAAGCATCGGCCACTGCGGAAAAATCGATCGCAGCGTGGAAGTGGTTGCCAAGAAGATGGGGATGCAACCTATAATACTATCTTGGAAAGAGTTGTAAATCGCCCGGCGGCCCGGCCCAAGGTCCGCGCCATTACGATCACCCCCTTTGCCGAAGGCTGGCGGGTGGGCGGCCTCGTGGACGGAGAATCCCCGCGCACCGCCGCCACCATGGAGGAGGTGGCCGCAATGCTGCCGGAGGCCTCGACGGTGAGCCTTTCGCTGCCGGTAGCGGCCGTCTCGCTGGAGCGGATGAGCCTGCCCTCCACTGCTCGCGATGAGCTGGACGGCATGGTAATGTTGCAGCTCGAGAAGACGCTGCCGTATGCCGTGGATGAATTGTCGGTCGGCTTCGACGTGATCCGGCAGGAGGGGAACGAGTCCCATTTGCTGGCCGTCGCGGTGAGCCATGAGCAACTGGATACCCTCTGCCAGCCGCTGCGCGAGCGCCGGCACCTGCCGGAGCAACTTGGCGTCTTTGCAATGCAACTGGCCGCCCGCTTCCCGGCGGAGGAAGTGCTGGGGCTGATCTTCCAGGAGGGGGAGACGACGATCCTTGCCATCGGGCAAGGCGGAAAGCTGGTCGCCGCCTACCCATGCCAGACCACCAGCCGCGAGGGGTTCCTCATCGAATTGCCGCGCCTGCTGCTGGCGGCGGAGCTCGAGGGCACGCCGGTCAATTTCTCGAAACTGATCGTGGATCGCGAGCTCGGCTCATGGGTCGACCCGTTGCGGGAGGAACTTGGCGATATCTGGATCGAGCGCGCCGCGCTGGACGCCCCGCTCCCGCCGTGCGCGGTAAACCTGACGCCGCCGGGCTGGACCGAGGAGAAGCGCCAGTTTGCCCAAACGGCAAAAATCAAGGAATGGCTTATTATCGCCGGGGCGATCTACCTCTGCCTGCTTCTGATTGCCGCCGGATACATCATCTGGCTGCAACACGAGGTCAACGCGGTGAACGCGCAGGTCTCCCAGGCGGCGCCGTATGTCGATTCCATCGCCACGCGCAAGGCGCGCTGGCAGGCGCTGGCGCCGGCGATCGATCCGACGCGATATGTCGTGGAGATCCTCAACCAGGTCAGCCACAGCGTCCCCTCGGATGATCTGCATGTCACCCTTCTCGTCCAGGATAACCCCGACGGATTCGAGGTCGATGGCGAGGCGCCATCAGCGGTGATGGCCAACACCTACGTCGACGCGCTGAAGAATGACCCGAACCTGAAGATGTTCCACTTCCACAGCGATCTGCCGGTGATCCTGCCCAACGAACACGCCCAATTCCGCATCTACGCGACGCTATGACGCTTTCACCACGGGAAAAGAAACTCGCCATCGGCGTGGGCGGCACGGTTTTCGTGCTGCTGAATCTTTTCATTTTCAGCGCATTTTCCCGCCAGGACCTGGCCCTGCGTACGGAACTGGCCCAGCAACGGCTCGAGTGGAGCAACATGCAAATCCTGCTCGGCGAGCAGAGCCTCTGGGCGGATCGCGATGCGGCGATAACGGCCAAACAGCCGGTCATGGCCGGGGAGAATGCCGCCGGCGTGGAGCTTCTGGATACGATCAGGGGAATTGCAAAAATGCACTCGGTCAGCCTCGAGCAAGAGGTGCTGGGCGGCGTGGTCGATAACCAATGGTACCGCTCGGCCCCGGTAACGGTGGATACCCATTCCTCATGGCCGGATCTGGTCGCCTTTCTCTACGCGCTGCAAAAGCCGGACCAGTTCATCGTTTGCGAAGCGGTGAACATCCAGCAGGATCCCAACGATCCCACGAAGATGATGGGCCATTTCACCATCGCACGCTGGTATGCGCCATGATTGAAACCACGCGGCGAAGGAGATATGTTGTGGACGTGATCCGGACCTCCCCGCTCGCGCCCGTGCTGGTGCTCCTCCCGCTCCTGGCGGCCGCGGCCGCGATGGCGGAGTCCGCCCAGCCGCTGCCCACGCCCTTCCCGGAGGCGCGCTACCAGACGATGAGCACGCGTTCGCCCTTTGCCGTAGCCACGGCCGCCGCCCCGGCGGCTGCGCCGACTCCCGGATTTGCCGCCCAGCTTTACGTCGATGGCGTGGCCCATGCGGGGAATACCGATTTCGTCGCCATCAAGTCCCGGGACCCGGACAATCACAAGGTGCTCTTCGTGGAGGTGGGCAAGACAACCGATGACGGCCTGAAGGTGGAACGAGTGAAATGGTCGCCCGAGTTGGGCAAAAGCACCGTGGATGTGAGCAAGGATGGGGAGAAGGCAACGCTGGGCTTTGACCAGGACCTGATCGCCGCGGCCGTCAGCCAGCCGCCGCAACCACCGCAGCCAGGCATCTTTCGCCAGCCAATATTCCCGGGGCAGGTCAGGCAGTTGAATTTCCCACCGCAGAATGGCCAGCCACAATTTGGTCCCCGATTCTTCCCGCAACGTCCCGGTGCTGAAAACGGGCTCCAGCCGGGGGTGGGTAATTTCCCTCAGAGGCGTATTCGGGGGATGATCCCGAGCGGGCAATAGGAGCGGAGGCGGGGCTGCGCAAGAATCGTCATCGAAATGACATAAAAGTGTTGCATTCTCTCTGGAAACTACGTAATAAAACGTAGTATGAAAACCGGCCAGGTTGTGCGTCTCAAAACCGGCGGACCGCTGATGGCGGTCGTTGAAATCCAACCGCAGACAAGCGCATCCAGCAGCAATGAGCAGATCGTCGATTGCGTCTGGTTCGAAGGGAAAGCTTTCGTGCGCGGCAAATTCGCGCTCAATGCCCTCGAATGCCTGGCCACGCCTGTAACCGCCGGAGCAGCTGCGTAAAATGACCAGGGAACCCGACACGCGGCAGACCCGCCCGGCGGGGGACCAGGCTTTTTCAACACCTCAGAGGTCTGCATCGATTGGCACGTACCCGATGACCAAGGCACAGCTCGCCCTATACGATTTCAATTCCATCGAGTTCACGCAAGATGGTGAGCCATGCCATGGATTCCTCAGCTACGATCCGCTACGGGGTCTCTTTGCCATTGTCTATTCGGTGATCGAGCAGGAGGGGGAGAAACGGCGGACGCTGGAGCTTCGAGACGATCAGATTGAAAGAATCGTCTACGATGAGGCGGCGGAAATTCTGATCCTCGCGTAGCGGCGTTTGAGGAGTGGGGCCATGCGAAAAGTTTGCAAAACGGACGCGCCGCCGCCATATATCGCCACCCCATGTGGAAAGGCCGCTTCCAGCAAGACACTGCCCGGCTCTTGAGCCAGTACAGTGAATCGATCTCATTCGACTGGCGCCTGTACGCGTGCGACATCCAGGGGTCCGTCGCGCATTCCAAGGCGTTGCTTGCCGCAGGGATCCTGAACACGGAGGAGCAGGCTGCCATTGAGGCCGGCCTGCGGCAAATCGGCACGGACATCGAGTCGGGTGCGTTTCATTTCGATCCAGCGCTTGAGGATGTGCACATGAATATCGAGGCGGAGCTCACACGGCGCATCGGGGCGGCGGGGGCGAAGCTGCACACTGCCCGGAGCCGCAACGACCAGGTCGCGCTCGATCTGCGGCTCTTCCTGCGGGGCGAAACCGATGCGATCATTTCCCTGGTAAAGGCGCTCCAGCAGAGCCTTGCGAACCTGGGCTGGGACAATATTGATGTGGTGATTCCCGGCTACACACACCTTCAGCGGGCGCAGCCGGTTTATCTCGCGCATCATCTGCTGGCTTATGTGGAGATGCTGGAGCGGGATGCGGCGCGGTTTGCGGATTTACGCAAGCGGATCGACGTGATGCCGCTGGGCTCAGGCGCGATTGCCGGCTCGACCATTATCCTCGACCGGGCGTTAATCGCGCGGGAACTCGGCTTTGCGGCCATCAGCCGCAATAGCATGGACGCGGTGAGCGACCGGGATTTCGCGTGCGAGTTGCTGGCGGCCATCGCGATCGCGGGGATGCATCTCTCGCGCTTGAGCGAGGATCTGATCCTCTGGGCGTCGAGCGAGTTCGCCTTTATTACGATCTCCGACGCCTTCTCGACCGGCTCGAGCCTGATGCCGCAGAAGAAGAATCCCGACGTCGCGGAGCTGACGCGCGGCAAGACAGGCCGGCTCTACGGCAATCTCCTCTCGCTGCTGACGACGCTCAAGGGCCTGCCGATGACGTACAATCGCGACATGCAGGAGGACAAGGAGGCGGTGTTTGATTCCGTCGATACGATCAAGGCTGCGCTGGAAATCAATGCGGCCATGCTCTCGGAGATCAAGGTCAACGCCAGCCGCGCCGCGGAGGCGGTGAGCGATCCGATGCTGCTGGCGACGGACCTCGCTGATTATCTAGTCCGCGCGGGGCTGCCATTCCGGCAGGCGCATGAAGTCATCGGCAAGCTCGTCGCGCATTGCCTGGAGACGGGCCGGAGCTTTCCGCAGCTCGATCTGGCGACCTTCCAATCCTTCTCGCCGCTCTTCGGCCCGGACATTTTCGGCGTTCTCGATCTGCGGCGGGCGCTCGATGCCCGGCAGGCGCCGGGAGCCCCGTCGCTCGCAAACGTCCGCGCCGAGCTCGAGCGCTGGCGCGCGGTTCCGGGCCAGCCCGGTTGACCTCCATGCCCGGCGAGAATCCTCCCCCATTTCAATCCTCCATCCGCGATGGCGAAGGATGGGGCACGGTGAGCAGCGAGCTAAAATATGCCAATCCGCACGTGCAGGTCTACCTGAGCACGATTCGCACGCCGAGCCGACCGGATGGCGCGCCGTGGACCGTGGTCCATCGCAAGGGCGCAACGGTGATTGCCCCGATGACGGCCGATGGCCGCCTGCTGCTCATCCGCCAGGAGCGCATCCCGGTGCGGGCGACGTTGTGGGAGTTCCCGGCAGGCCAGATCGACAGTGCCGGCGAGGCCGATGATGTAACCATTCGCGCGACGGCCCTCCGCGAGCTGCAGGAGGAGACGGGGTATGAACTCGGTCCAGAGGGTGAACTCATCCCGATGGGGCTTTTCTTTTCCTCGCCTGGATTCACCGATGAGCATGGGCATCTCTTCCTCGCACGGGGCGTGGTCCCGAGCGCGCGCGGTTCCATGCACGACGAGGCGGAGGCGATCCATGAATGCCGCGCCTTCACCGTGGCGGAGGTGCGGCGGATGATTGCGGAGAATGAAATCCGCGACGCGAATACGATGAGCACATTTGCCAGGCTCTCTGTCCTCGGGTTCATTTAGAGGAGCGATGTTCAAGCTCGAGAAAATCTTCAAGTTCCGCGAGGGGGAGAACAACCCGGATGCGGTGAAGCCCTTCCTGGATCACCTCGAGGATCTACGCTGGATGCTGGTGAAAATGGCCATGACGCTGGGGATCGGCATGGTGGTGGCGTTTTGCTTTCACACTCCGTTGATCGAGCTGGTGCAGCGTCCGCTCAACCGGCTCAACCCGCACCTCGTGACCAATCTCCAGGTGCTCAGCCCCACGGACCCGATGATCATCGTGTTCGAGGTGACATTCTACGCGGGCATCGTGATCACTTTCCCAGTCCTCCTGTTGTACATTGCGCAGTTCGTCCTGCCGGCCTTGACCCCGAGGGAGCGGAAGATCGTGGTGCCGGTGATCGTGGCGTCATTCTTCCTTTTCATGGTGGGGGTGTTGTTCTGCTATTTCTGCGTGCTGCCGCAAACGCTCAAATTCTTCTTCGGCTTCGCGGAGTCGCTGGCATGGGCGCCGACATGGCAGGTGAGGGAATACTTCGGGTTTGTGACCCAGATCACACTGGCATTCGGGCTTGCGTTTGAGCTGCCGATCGTCGTGGTGATGCTGGTTTATTTTCGAGTCCTGACTTCGGCGTTTTTACGGCGGACCCGGCCATTTGCCATCGTCATCGTGCTCTGCCTTGCGGCGCTCATCGCCCCAACGCCGGACCCGGTAACGTTTCTTTGTCTCGGCGTTCCGATGTGTTTGCTCTATGAACTCTGCATCTGGCTGGGGTGGTTTGTGGAACGTGCACGGCTGAAAAACGAGGACGCGCCGATCTCCTGATGAAGAATCTGTGCGAAATTGCCATATCCTGCCCGATTCCAGCTTGTTTGTGATTGCCTTTCCCCGAGAAACCTCCGTATTTTTCACTCATCCCGCATGAAAACCCTGCTGTGTTCCCTCCTCCTCCTCGTCACCGCCGCGGCAACGTATGCCGATATTCAGGATCCTCCGGCCAATGATTACGGCCCGACGCGCAAGCTGGCTCGCGCCCTGGCCAATATCTGCCCGCTGACCGCGCTGACGGAAATCCCCAATACCATCGCGATGATCAATGATCGCGAGGGCAACTCCTCCGCCGCCACCTATGGCGTGGTGCAGGCCTTCGGCCGCTATTTCTGCCGGTTCGGCTTTGGCTGGTACGAGCTGGTGACCTTCCCGTTCCCGACCTACAAGGGCACGTACCGTCCGTTCTACCGCGACAATATCCCATGGGTCCACAGCGGCTTTGAGGAGTTCCCTCCTGAGCTGGGCTGGAAGTCCCGGTACGATTACTGCCAGAGCAGCATCGATTATTAATTCCTGAAACCTTTTCGAGGGGCTTCCGTCCGGACTGGGCGGAAGCCCCTTTTCTTTTCCACCGTCCCTCTCCACCGTCCGAATGCCAACTACGCCGCAGACCGGGGAAGCCATCCAGCTTCCCATCCATGACATCGCCTTTGGCGGCAAGGGCGTGGGCCGGGCGGAAGGGTTGGCGGTCTTCGTTCCATTCGTGATCGCCGGCGAGGTGGTGACGGCACGGCTCACGCGGAAGAAGAAGAAATTCGCGGAGGCTGAACTACTCTCCGTGCAGCAGGCTTCGCCGGATCGCGTGGAGCCGCGCTGCCGTTACTTCGGCACATGCGGCGGGTGCGCCTACCAGCACATCCGCTATGAGCGCCAGGTGGAGATCAAGAGCACGCAGGTGGAGCAGACGCTGCGCCGGTTGGGCAAGCTTGAGTCGGTCCCGATGCGGGCCACAATTGCATCGCCGCGGGAGTATGGATATCGCAACCGGATTCGTGTTCACTCCGAGGGTGGAATCGTCGGTTTTTACAAGAGCGACGGGCACGAGCTCGTGGACATTGCGGAGTGCCCCATCGCGGCGCCGGCGGTCAACGAGCAACTGACCGCGCTGCGGCGCGGGCAGGTGCGCGATGGCGATTACGTCCTCAGCAGCCAGGGGAAAGGGGAGTACTTCGTGCAGACAAACGATGGCGTGGCGGCCGCGATGCTCGAGCACGTGGGCAGCCTGATCTCGCCTACGTCAACCACGCTCATCGACGCCTACTCCGGCGCCGGGTTCTTTGCCCGGGAACTCGCCTCGCGGTTTACACGGGTGATCGGCATCGAGGAAAACGAGCGCGCCGTGGAATACGCCCGGCGCATGGCGGGGCCGAATGAGAGCTATGTCGCCGGCGACGTGGCCATCCGGCTGGGCGATGTCCTCGCCTCTGTCGCCGCGCGGGAGACCTGTCTGATTCTCGATCCGCCGGCCGCCGGCGCGGAAGAGCGGGTCATCGATTTCATCCTCGGCTCCGAGCCGGCGGAGATCATTTATGTCTCGTGCAATCCGGCCACGCTTGCGCGCGATCTGGAAATTCTCTGCAAGACGTATAAATTGCGCGGCGTGACTCCGCTCGACATGTTTCCGCAGACGGCGGAGATCGAGGCGGTGGCACACCTGACCCTGTAGAAACTTTATGACCACGCCCATGCGTTACCGCCGCTTTGGCCGCACCGAGTTGCAAATGCCGGTCTTCACGTGCGGCGGCATGAGATTCCAGCACAAGTGGACCGACGAATCGCCGGCCTCCATCCCCGCGGACAACCAGGCAAATCTCGAGGCGACCATCCGGCGGGCAGTTGACCTCGGGATCAATCATATCGAGACCGCGCGCGGCTATGGCACCTCCGAGATGCAACTGGGCCGCATCCTGCCGGGCATCCCGCGCGAGAAGCTCATCGTCCAGACCAAGATCACTCCCACGGAGACGCAGAAGGAGTTTCTGAAAACATTCGACCGGTCGATGGATTTTCTCGGCCTGGACCATGTCGATCTGCTCTCGCTGCACGGGATTAACACGGAGGAGTTGTTCGCGACGTCGATGAAGAAAGGCGGAACGCTGGAGGCGGCCCGGAAACTCCAGGCGGAAGGGCGCGTCCGCTTTATTGGCTTCTCCACGCATGCGCCGTGGAAGATTGTCCTGAAGACGATCGCCACCGGGGAGTTCGATTACGTCAATCTCCACTGGTACTTCGTGTACGATCTCAACTGGCCGGCCGTCGAGGAGGCGGCCCGCAAGGACATGGGCGTTTTCATCATCAGCCCCAATGACAAGGGTGGTAAGCTTTACGATCCGCCGGAGCGTCTCACGCGGCTCTGCCAGCCGCTGAGCCCGATGATTTTCAACGATCTCTACTGCCTTGCGCGCCCGCAGGTTCACACGCTGAGCATTGGCGCGGCGGCGCCGGGCGATTTCGACGAGCATATCCGCGCGCTGGAATACTATGACCGCGCGGCGGAGGTGATCGCGCCGGTCGAGGCGCGACTGCGGGCGGAGATGGATGCGGTGCTGGGCGCCGATTGGCGCGAGAACTGGACGCGCGGCATCCCGGAGTACACGGAGGTGCCGGGCGAGATCAACCTGCTGGAGATCCTCCGGCTCTGGTCACTCGCCAAGTCGCTGGATATGGTTGAATTCGGGCGGATGCGCTACAATTTGCTCGGGAATGCGGGACACTGGTTTCCGGGAAAGAACGCGGCGAAATGGGACCGGGTGGCGATTGCCCGCGCCGTGAAGAACAGCCCGCTGGCGGAGCGGATTCCCGCGATCCTTGAGGAAGCGCACGCGATGCTCTTCGGCGAGGAGCGGAAGCGGCTGAGCCAGTCGGATTAGGGTGAGGTGCCGGAGACTAGCGGGGTGAGCGTCCGGAGCCATGCCTGAATTCCGGGCCGGTCGTAAGGCGGCGCGGCGGGGATGGCGTGTTTGCAGGCGTCGAGCGCCTCGGAGTAGCGATGTTCCTTGTAAAGCAAACTGGTCAGGCCCATCCAGGCATCGGTGTACTGGCTGTTTAACTCAATGGCGGCCCGGTATTCTTCGTCGGCCTGGTCCATTCGACCCGCTCGCTTGAGAGCCAGTGCCAGGCCGGCGTGATAACGTTCGTCATACGGATAGATGCTGATTGCCTTTCTGAGAGAGTCGATTGCCTCCGGCACCCGGCCGGCCTGCAAATCGGAGCCAGACCGAACATAATACGGATCGGCATTGTCCCAACTGAAGGCATCGCCCGTGGCAAGGAGCGAGGTGCGATCGCGATCCACCTGGGTGCAGATGAGCCAGATGCTGGGGATGCAATTCCCGACGGTATGAATCAAGATCACAATGCTGATCGCGGTCTTCCACGAAGTGGGGCGCCAGTAAAGATAGACGTACCCGCAGATGATGAAGAATGGGAAAACGTCCACTCCATGGGGCCACCAGTTGTAGCCGTCCACGACGCAAAGAGCGACGGCGGAGAGGAACGCTTGGTGGAATACCCGCGCGCCCAGGCGGCGCAGCAGCTCGATGATTGCCACCAGCAGGAGCGTCTCCCAGATGGGGGTTAGGATGACCGAGCTGAAGACATGGGAAAGGACAGGGCCCCAGCCGACATATTGTTTCAGGTAATCGTTGGCGCCCGTAAGCGGGCTCGTGATGTCCTGCATGAGGCGCGCGAGGACGCTCGTATATGCGACGATCGCGAGGATGAAGACCCATTTCTTATCCGATGCCGGCAGGAAGCATCGCCAGTCAAACCATGCGGGCGTCTTGACAGGGGCGATCTCGGCCTCGTGTGGGATTGGCGTGCCGCAATCCGGGCAGGAGAAGGAGGGGCGGTCCATCTCTTCGTCCGTCAATGCCCATTCGGCGCCGCAGCCGGGACACTTGAGCCCTGGATTTTCTTTTGGCGGCGGCGTGACCGGTGCAGGGGCTGGCTCCGATGGCTGTTCCTCCTTTTCCACGAGGATTTGAGTGGCCCGCTGAACATCCTCCTGGCGCACCTGAAGGCGCATCCCCCATGGGACGAATTGCGGCCCGAGCGCCCCGGCTTCCTCATCGGCAAGGAATGCATCGATGCCTTCCGAAATCAAAAGGGATTGGGCGAATCCGGCTTCCGCGACATTGGTGTACCTGCGGATGGTAATCATCCAGGGTGCCTCCGTACGGATCGGCTTGCCATTGCCGCAATCTGCGCAAATTACGCAGGCGCATCAAGCCTGCGGTTGGGCTAATTCCAGAGCCGCGCGAGGTCCGGATCGGTCCGGGCGTTCTTCTTGAATGAGGAATTGATCTCGATGGCGGCCTTGATGCACTGGCGCGCGGTCGTGAGATCGCCAAGCTGGGCCTCGTAGCAGGCGAGGTTGTAATGCAGGATGCCGGTCTTGCGGATCCACTCCGGGGCGCTCAGGAGCACTTTCACGGCGTCGTTGCCTTTCTTGAGCTGATGGAGGGCAAAGGCGCGCTGGACGGTGAACTCGTTCTCGTCCGGATAAAGTGAGGTGCCGGTCTCCGAGAGGCCGTTGGCGTCGTTCCAGCGCTTGAGGTGCAGGAGTACGCGCACGCGTGCCCGCAAAACCGCGGAGCCGTGCTGAGCCGAGTCAGGAATGGATTCCAGCTCCGCCAGCGCCTGCGCCGGCATCCCGAGGTAAAGATAACCGTCCGCCGCCAGCAGCGGTTTTTGCCATTCCTGCGAGCGACTGTCCGTTTGTTTTTGATTGAGGTACAGCATATGTCGTTATGAGCTTGGGACCCTTCCTTGGTCTCCGCTGTAGATCCCGGCGCCCATCTCCCGCAGGAGGTGCTGCCAGTGCCAGCGACAGTCCTGCCTGCGCATCCCCTTCCGCGCGATACACCTTAGATGAAGCAGGCATCTTTGGACTTTGTTCATGGAATCGACCTTCGACACCACAAGATAGCATCGGCAATGCCATGGGGAAAATGGCGGGGAAAATAGCCGCCGAAAGCAGAAGAGTGTCCCGAATCAGGACACTTTTGTTGGAATTCTCACAGAAGGGATGGGTCGTATGGGTCGTGCCGAAGGCAGGCGCGCCTCAGGCGCAACCGATGGTAGCGACGGGGTGTATAACGTCGCGGGGAGATCTAGACCAGGCTCGAGGAGACCCGGGGCAGGTGCACGGCAAAGAACTCCAACTGGGTGAAGCCCAGGCGGGGGACGGCGGTCAGGCCGTGCGTGGCGGCAAAACCGCGCAAAGCGTCGGGATTGAGCGCCTTGAGGGGCTCAAGCTCCGCCGGGGCGGTAATGAGGCAGCGGCCGGTTTCCTTGACCGTCGCCTGGATGCGGCGGGCCATCGCGTGGAGCAGGGAGTCTTCGGTCGCCATGCAACCGTTATCCGCGAGCGGCCATGAGGCCGGCAATCATAATCGCCGCTCAACCGTATGTGCGCAGGCGGGCGCTCCTAGGCCGCGACTTTCTCGGAGGCGCCGAGTTCGTCAAAGCGGAAAATGAGGCTGCCAAGATCCAGCACGGCATTGCCCTGGGTCTGGCTCCGGTGCTGGCTCGGGATCGCATATTCGCGCCGGTTGGCCAACTTGGTGGCCTCGACGAGCCCCGCTTCGCGCAGAATTCGGAGGTGTTTTGAGACGTTATACTGGGAAATCCCAAGGCGCTCCGAGAGGTCGTTTACGGTGAGGGCATGGTCCAGGAGGGTCCGGACGATGCGCAGGCGGCTACGATCCCCAAGAGCTTTGAGGGCGGTGATCCAACGGTCTTCTTCGATTATCATTACACTACGGGTGGTGGGAAAACTAAAAATATCGCAAGACGATGAGTCAGCAACAAGAAAAGTTCATGTTTCGGACACGGACGGACATCAACGTTTGGCCATCACCCTTCCAACCATTGGTGCCGGTACTATTCATACAGCCCGTTTCGAATCTGGTAGTCGCGCAGGGGGTATGATTCGCCGATTTCTTTACAAAAAGGCGTGGTAGTTCAAATTCCCCCACCTACCCATTACCAACGCAATGCCCCGGGTCTTCATCAAAACTTACGGCTGCCAAATGAACGAGCGCGACTCCGAGCAGGTGGCGCGGATGCTCATGGCGCGCGGGTATGAGATGACGGAAAGCGAGCGTGACGCGGATGTGGTGCTGCTGAATACCTGCTCCGTACGCGATATGGCGGAGCAGAAGGCGATCGGAAAGATGGGAATGATGAGCAAGCTGCGCACGGCGCGGCCGCACATGGTGTTCGGCTTCCTGGGATGCATGGCGCAGAGCCGCGGCGCTGAATTGGTGCGGGACGTGGGCCATGTGGACCTGGTGGTGGGAACGCAAAAGTTTCACCGCGTGGCGGATTATGTGGACGAGGTATTTGCGCGGCGCGGCCAGGGTTCGATGGATGACCCGCGGTTTTCCATTGTGGATACGGAGGAGGAGAGCGGCTCGCAGGAGACCATCCGGGATCATGTGCTCAACCCCGGGCAGGTGACGGCGTTTGTCTCGATCATGCAGGGGTGCAACATGCATTGTACTTTTTGCATCGTGCCCTCAACCCGCGGCGCGGAGCGGAGCCGGGGCATCGGGGAGATCGTGCAGGAGGTGAGGGGACTGGCGGAAGGCGGTGTGCGGGAGGTGACGTTGCTGGGGCAGATCGTGAATCTTTACGGGCGGCATGAGTTTCCGGTCCGGGATGGGAAATCGCCGTTCGTGCAACTATTGGAGGCGGTGCAAGAGGTGGAGGGGATCGAGCGCATCCGGTTTACCTCGCCGCATCCCATCGGCTACAAGGAGGATCTGATCCAGGCTTTCACGCGGCTGCCGAAGCTGGTGGAGCATGTGCATCTGCCGATGCAATCCGGGTCCGCGCCGATCCTGAAGGCGATGCATCGCACCTATACCCCGGAGAAGTACATGGACCTGGTCTCGCGCATCCGCGCCGCGCGTCCGGATATCGCGATCACCACGGATGTGATCGTCGGATTTCCAGGCGAGACGGATGCAGATTATGAGGCGACGCGGGAACTGGTGCGGGAGGTGCGGTTCGACAACGCATTCATCTTCCGGTACTCGCAGCGGCGCGATACGCCCGCGGCAGCGCTGCCGGGGCAGGTGGACGAGGCGACAAAAGAGGCGCGCAACCAGGACCTGCTCGGGGTGGTCAACGAGATCGCGCGGGAACGGAATGCTGAGGTGGTCGGTACGACGCAGGAGATTCTATGCGAGGGCCCCAGCAAGACAAACGCCGACCGGCTCATGGGGCGCACGCGGACAAACAAGATCGTGATTTTTGACGGGAATCCCGCAAGCATCGGGCGGCTGATCCAGATGCGGATCGCGCGTGCCACCGGATTCAGCCTTTACGGCGAACCGGTCATCCCCGAATAATCCCCGCCCCTTTGCAACCGTCCGCATGATTTATCCCCATCTCAATCTTCACATCGTAAGCCTGATCGCCGGCATCTGCCTCATCCTTGCGCACGGCCTTGCGTTATTGCGGCCGGCGCCGGTGCAGCAATGGCTGCGCAAGTTCCCGCGCTCGAAAGGGGCGGGGATATTTTTCCTCGGCGTGGATGCGGCGTGGACGCTGGGCATCGTGTGGACGATGGATATGGGCGAGTTCACCTACCTGCGCAATACACTGCTGGTGGTGATCGTGGTGGCGACGTTCCTGACGTTTAGGTATGTGGATGAGTTCCTTGCAGTGCGTGCGTTGGGGATTTTTCTGCTGCTGCTAGCGGAGCCGTTGATCGAGGCGGCGTTTTTGCAACCGGAGACATGGAGGCTGCTGCTGGTGGTGTGGGCGTATGCGCTGGCGGTATTCGGGATGGTGTGGGTCGGCATGCCGTACGTGCTGCGTGACCAGATTGACTGGATCCGCCAGTCCAAGGCCTTGTGGGGCGCCGCGACGGCCGCGGGAGTGGTGTACGGCGGATTGTTGGCGGCGTGCGCACTGATCCGGTGAGGCACTCCAGCAGGCCCGGAGGGAGTGCCCGAAAGTAGCCAGTTCCGACAGCCCCCGGAAGAGTTCGGCGGTGCGCCTTTAGTTCGAGCCCGAGACGACGTCGTTGAGCTTGAAGATCGGGAGGAACATCGCGATGACGATGCCGCCTACGATCACGCCAAGGACCACGATCAACAACGGCTCAATCAGCGAGGTGAGGGCGTCGAGGGTGGCCTCGACCTCCTCGTCCCAGAAGTCGGCCATCTTCTCAAACATTACGTCGATCTTGCCGGTTTGTTCGCCGGCGGAAAGCATCCGCAGCAACATGGGCGGGAAGATTTTCTCTTTCGCCATGGCGGTGGTCATCGGGTCGCCTTTTTCCACATCCGTGCTGACGTTCTTGATCGCTTTTTCCATCACGGAGGTGCCGGAGGTCTCGCCGACGATCTCCATGACTTCGAGGATCGGCACGCCGCTGCGGATCAATTGGGCGAAGGTCCTGGCAAATCGGGTCATGCAAATCTTGTGACCGAGCGGGCCGAAGATCGGCAGCTTGAGCTTCCAGATATCCCATGTCTCGCGGCCACGCTTGGTCTGGAGGAGATATTTGATCCCGAAGAAAACGCCGCCTGCGCCGCCGATGATGTAGTACCAGTTGCTGGTGATGAAATGGCTGAGATCCAGGAGGAACTGGGTGGGGGCGGGGAGCTTTGCGCCGAAATCCGCAAAGATGCCGCCGAAGACCGGGACGACGCGGACAATGAGGAAGGTGGTGATGCCGAAGGCGATGCAGACGACGATTACCGGATAGGTCATCGCGGACTTGATCTTCTTGCGCAGCCGGGAGCTGGCCTCGAGGAAGCCGGCAAGACGGTCGAGAATCTCCGCGAGCAAACCGCCGGATTCACCCGCTTTTACCATGGCGACATAGAGGCGATTGAAAACGCGGGGATGCTTGAGGATGGACTCGTAAAAGGAATCGCCGCCCTGGACGCGGGCGGAGAGATCGCCAATGGTGCGCTTGAGGCCGATCTGCTTGCGCGGGTCGCACTGCTCATAGAGGGCGGTGAGCGCCTGGACGAGCGGGAGGCCGGCGTCGATCATCGTGGCCAACTGCCGGGTAAAGAGAACGCAATCGGTCTCGGAGACTTTTCCGATTCTGGTGGCGGATTTGGTGACCGATTTTTGCTGGATGGAGAGGACCATCAGACCCCGCGTCATGAGGGTATTGATGGCGTTCTCTTCGTTCAGCGCTTCCTGGAGGCCAGAAACACTGGATCCCTGGGCGTCGCGAGCTTGGTAGGCAAAAGTCAACATGGCAGTCCCACAGAGCAGAGCAGAATGGGTGCCATCAAGGGGGCGGCGTCTCCCGGGGAAAAGGCGGTGCATTTCCCCACGCGACTGGAAAGATGGCTGCTGGGCCAAATCCCTCCTTGCCAAAACAAATTCTGTGTTCATATTAGCGGGCTCAAAAAAGAATGAATATGGCTACAGAGACCAAGAACTTTCAGAGCTTCCAGATCCACGACAAGGATACGGGCAGCGCTGATGTGCAGATCGCGCTGCTCACCCAGCGGATCAATCAGCTTACCGAGCACCTCAAGACCCACGTGAAGGATCACTCCTCCCGCCGCGGTCTCCTCATGATGGTGGCGAAACGCCGCTCGCTCCTTGATTACCTCAAGGATACTGCGACCGATCGCTACAAGGTCGTGCTCGAGAAGCTGAACCTGCGCAAGTAACTCCCCGCGAGGCTTTTCCCCAAAGGCTCGTGCCACGGCTGGCACGGGCTCCAACGACGGCGCGCTCCCCCTCAAAACGGGACCGCCGCACGGCAAACAGATTTCCGGACGGATAATTCACCGGACGGATTCCCAAGAAAGACAAAAAAACCAATTACGAGCTGCCTCTTCCCCCGGCCAGTCGGAATTAGACGCAGCCCCGCGCCTTCACGATCCCTGCCTCTCCAGGCATGGGCGCGAGGGCGCAGGGCTACGCGCTAAATTTCGGCGGTTCGGTGGAAATGGGCGGCCCGCAGCCACACCATCCATACCATGCCTACCACAGTCACGGGCCATATTGGCTCCTACGAAATCACCATCGAGACGGGCAAACTTGCCCGTCTGGCCGATGGCGCAGTCACCGTCCGCTCGGGCGATTCCATCGTCATCGTCACCGCCGTCTCCGCCACCAAGGTGAAGCCCGGCCAGGACTTCTTCCCGCTCACCGTCGATTACCGCGAGAAAGCCGCGGCCGTCGGCAAGATCCCCGGCGGTTACTTCAAGCGCGAGGGTCGCCCCAGTGAGAAGGAAATCCTCACCTCCCGCATGACCGACCGCCCTCTGCGGCCGCTCTTCCCCAAGGGGTACTTCTACGATACCCAAGTCATCGCAACCGTCCTCAGCGCGGATGGCGAGCATGACCCGGACATCCTGACCATCAATGGCGCCTCCGCGGCGCTGATGGTCTCCGACATTCCCTTTGCCGGTCCCATCGGCGCGGTGCGCGTCGGGCGGGTCGACGGCGAGTTTGTCGTCAATCCCACCCACACGGAGCGTCAGGACAGCGACCTGAACATCGTTTACGTCGGCTCTGAGAATGAGATCATCATGATCGAGGGCGAGGCGGACGAGGTGCCCGAGGATGTGTTCATCAAGGCGCTCGATTTTGCCCAGGAACATGTCAAGACGCTCGTCGCGCTCCAGAAGGATCTCGCGGCAAAGGCCGGCAAGCCGAAGCGCAGCGTCCCGTTGATGCTCGCCCGCACGGAGCTGCTCGAGGTGGCCTACCAGGTCGCCGGCGATCGCATCGAGGCCGCAATTTATACCCCGGGCAAGGTCGCCCGCCTCAAGGCCGTCGAGGCCCTGAAGGACGAGGTGCAAAAGGCGATCCTCGAGAAATTCCCCGAGGCGACGCCGTTCGAGATCACCCAGGCGTTCGAGTACCTTGAGAAGAAGGCATTCCGCATTTCCATCCTCGATCGCAAGACCCGGTGCGATGGCCGCGCCATCGACCAGGTTCGCGAGCTGGAGGCTGAGGTCGGCATGCTGCCGCGCAGCCACGGCTCATCGCTCTTCCGCCGCGGCGAGACGCAGGCGCTCTGCCTCGCGACGCTGGCCCCGCTTGAGGAGGCCCAGATGCTCGACGCTTATACCGGCGGCGAGCAGGAGAAGCGTTTCATCCTGCATTACAACTTCCCGCCCTTCTCCGTCGGCGAGACCGGCCGCACCGGTTCGCCCGGACGGCGCGAGATCGGCCACGGCGCGCTCGCGGAGCGCTCCGTCGAGCCGGTGATCCCGAACGAGAAGGATTTCCCGTACGCGATCCGCATCTCCAGCGAGATCATGGAATCCAACGGCTCGACCTCCATGGCGAGCGTCTGCGGCGGCATCCTCGCCCTGATGGACGCGGGCGTCCCGATCCGCACACCGGTTGCCGGCATTTCCGCCGGACTGGTGACGGAGTTCAGCGATGACGGCAAGCTCCAGCGTTATCTGATCCTCTCCGACATCCTCGGCAGCGAGGATCATTACGGCGACATGGACTTCAAGCTCTGCGGAACCGACAAGGGCATCACCGGCTTCCAGCTCGACCTGAAGCTGCCCGGCATCCCGCTCTCGATCATGGCCGAGGCCATCACGCGTGCGAAGAAGGATCGCGGCACCGTCCTGGCCGTCATGAACGGCGCTCTCTCCGCCCCGCGCGGTGAGCTGAGCAAGTTCGCACCCCGTATCGAGACCCTCAAGATTCCGGTCGAGAAGATCGGCATGCTTATCGGGCCTGGCGGCAAGACCATCAAGGGCATCACCGCCGAGACCGGCGCCGAGATTAACATCGAGGACGACGGCTCCGTGCACATCTACTCGAACAATGGCGAAGGCCTGCAGCGCGCGAAGGAAATCATCGCGAGCATGTTCAAGGAGATCATCATCGGCGACACCTACCATGGCCGCGTCACCGGGACCAAGGAGTTCGGCTGCTTCGTCGAAGTGCTTCCCGGCAAGGAAGGCCTCGTGCATATCTCCGAGCTGGCTGACTTCCGCGTCAACCGGACCGAGGATGTCGTCAAAGTGGGCGACATGGTCTGGGTCAAGTGCATCGGCATCGATGACAAAGGCCGCGTGAAGCTCTCCCGCAAGAGCGCAATGAAAGAGCGCAACGAATCCGCAGCCGCACCGGCTCATGCCGGGGTGGCGTAAGCGCTGCATCGCTACAGAAATTGAAAAACGCCGCCCGGGAAACTGGGCGGCGTTTTTTTGCGCCCTGAATGCCCTGGCTAAAAGGGCCATTGTTTTTGGCGGTTAACGGGCGCAAGATGACTAACACCCCCGATGCGTAGAACCGCGTATGTTTGGCTTTCATTGTTAGCGGCGCTTTGCGTGCAAGTCCGGCCCGCGTTCGGATCCTACCAGAACATCACCAATGATGCTTTCTACATGACCACAGGGACAACCCCGATCTATACGCAGGGTGGGGGTATCTCGAAATTCGGCAATACTTACTATTGGTATGGGATTCAGTATGCGCAGATGGCCACGTATTACGCGAGTCCCACCGCGGCCAACGCGGATGGCAGTTCCAAATTCACAGCGATCAATTGTTACTCCTCAACCGACATGGTGCATTGGACCTTCCAAAACAAGGTCATCTCGACTTCCACGCCCGGATTCACCTCTGCGGCCCAGGTTGGCTGGGTGGGCCGGATGGGGCAGGTTGTCTATAACAGCGCCGATAACCAGTACGTCTTCTGGTGCCAGTACACCGGAACGGGGGGGAGCGGGCAGGCTTGTTGCACAGGCACCTCGCCGACCGGCAATTTCGTTCTGAACAATGTCCAGACCTCGATTTCCAACGTCTACTACAATGCCACCGGCGATTGCACCCTCTTCTGCGATGTGGATCACGGCTCGACGCCCTACCTCATTTTCTCCGATCCACACGGGCGCGAGCATGCATATGTTTCTCCGCTCAGCTCCACCTACCTTGCCATCCAGCCCGCCACGTTGATCTCCGAGTGGCCGCAGGGCCAGGAAGCCAGCAATATGTTCGAGCGCAATGGCGTTTACTATTATTGCATGTCCAACCTTGCCGGGTGGAGTTACTCGTCCGCCTACGAGGTTCAGTCGACCAGCATCCTGACTCCCGCGGATTATACGCCGGACGCGGCGTTTGCAGGCACCACGATCAACGACACTTATTATTCGCAGATCAGTTTCGTCGTACCGGTCGCGGGCAACCAGACCACCAGCTACATACTGGTCGGGGACCGATGGTCGGAGAATGACTCCAGCTATCTCTCAGCCGGACATGGGCTCGGATACAATATCATGAGCCCGGTAACTTTCAGCGGCACGAATCCCACGTTCGTGCCGCTGGCCTCCTTCCAGCTCGATGCGGTCACGGGCAATTGGCGGGCAATGCCGGCATTTGGAACGCCGACAGGGCTTACCGCGACGCCTGGCAATGCGCAGGTGGCCTTGAGCTGGGATGCAGCGGGAGGGGCATCGAGTTATACCCTCCTGAGCGCCACGTCCGCGGCCGGCCCTTATACGCCGCTTGCCGCCGGACTCGCCACCACTACCGATACGAACACCGGGCTGACCAACGGCAAGACTTACTACTACGAAGTCGCCGCCGTGGCCACCAGCAGCACCAGCGCCTACACGCTGCCGGTCAGCGCCATTCCATCGGCGATCCCTGCGCCTGGCGCCCCGGGTGAGCTGGCGGACGTTACTGGGACCAGCGCGGTTTCGCTCAGTTGGGACCTTTCCCCTGGCGCGACCAGCTACATCCTCGAGCGGGCCACTGCTGCCGCCGGACCTTACACGCAGATCGAGACGGGCACCGGCGACACCTATACCGACAACGCCGTCACGTACGGTCCCACTTACTATTACCAAGTGGCGGCAACCACTGGCAGCACCACCAGCACCTACTCGGCCCCTGTCAGCGCCAATCTCACGGGCACCATAATATGGTCCGGCAATTCCGGCGGAAGCTGGGATATCAGTACAACCAATTGGCTCTTCGGAACCACGCCCGCCCTTTATGAGGATGGCGATACGGTCGTCTTCTCAAACACGGCGGCCAGCACCGCTGTGAGCATTAGTAGTGCGGTCAATCCCGCCGGAGTTACCTTTTCCAACTCATCCACCGCCTATAGTGTGGGTGGCGCAAGCCTCTCAGGCACAGGCGGCATTACCGAGACCGGCACCGGCACGGTCACGCTTTCTGGTTCCAATACTTACTCCGGCCTGACAACCTTCGCCGCCGGCTCCACGTTGGTGGTGGCCAATGCCAATGCGCTCCAGGACAGCACGCTCAATTTTACCACGGGAGGCGTGCAGTTTTCTTCTTCCATAGGCGCCGCGACCATCGGCGGATTGCAGGGGACAAGCGCTGCGCAAAATCTGGTCCTCTCCAGCACCGCAGGGGCATTGGCGCTAACGGTTGGCGGCAATGGTGCAAACACCACTTACTCCGGCAAGCTGAGTGGCAGCGGCTCGCTGACCAAGACCGGCGGCGGCGCACTGACGCTCTCCGACGCGACTTACACCGGCGGCACCACCGTCAACGGCGGTACGTTGACGATCACCGGCACCGTGGGTACCACCGGCGCGCAGGCGCAACCGGTCACCGCCAATGGCGGCACCCTCAATCTCAATGGCGCTACGCTCTATGCTCCCTCGCTTGAAAATGAGAATCAATCAACCGTCAGCCTCGCGGGAAACAGCGTCATCGCTCTCACGGGCCTTCTTGCAGTCAATGGGAATAACTCCGATGCCGACGGCGTGGTCTCTCTCCTGAGCGCCACATTGACCGCCAATTCCGTGACCATCGGGCGCGACGGCGATAACCTTGGCGCCACCGCGCCGGCGGCGGGTTCGACGACAGATGGCCTCTATGTGGATGGGGCCACGCTGATCGTTACCACCAACCTTGGCGTGGGGAGCACCGCCGCCGATTCCAGCGCCCAGATGCGCGTCGATGCCGGCTCTGTTATCGTAGGCGGCGTTACCAGCGTCAGCAATAACGCGGGCTCTCGCTTTAGTCTCCTGGATCTCAACGGCGGGACGTTCACCGATAACGACAATACCGGAGTCGGCATCCTCCTGGGCGGCAATGCAGACGGCGGCCTGGACGCCGAATTGCTCATCCGGGGCTCCGTCGTTGTCAACACGCCGGCCATTACCATGGGCAATGCCATTGACAACGGCGGCGACCTTGTATTGACCGTCATCGGCGGCACCACCTACGTCGGTTCCGGCGGCATCGTTTCGACGGCTCCTTCCGATACCACGGTCACCGTCAGCCTCGGCTCAACCTCCGTGGCCACCGCGCCCGTGATCGCGGCAAGCGCCACTTGGTCTTCATCCCTGCCGATGACCCTGGCCAACAGCAGCGGCGGCGCCGCCGTCACTTTCCATACCGCAAATGCGAGCGGCGCCCCGGAGAATATCACCCTCAGCGGCGGACTTGCCGGGGCTGGCGGCCTGACTCTCACGGGCAGCGGCACATTGACCCTTGCGGGCGCTGATTCCTACACCGGCGCGACCAATGTGCTTGGAGGAGTCCTGGAAGTTACCGGCACACTCTCCGGCAGCACCTCGCTGACGGTTTCCAGCGGCGCCGTATTCTATCTCGCCGGGGGTTCCCTCTCCGTGTCCGGCACCATTACCAATAACGGGACATTCAAGCTATCCGGCGCGCCCAGCCTCACGCAGACAGGCACATTCATAAACAACGGAGTCCTGGACCTGATCGATGGCCCGCAGTCTCTGCCGGCCGGTCTCATGAACAACGGCGTCGTCCTCAACGCCAGCACCGTAAATGTGCAGCAAGTGGCTATGAACGGCTCGAACCTAAATATCACGATTCACGGCTACCCACAGCATACCTACCAATTGCAGCGCGCGACATCGCTTGCCGCACCGGTGATGTGGAGCAACGTGGGCGCCGCTCAAACTGGCGCCGGCGCGCCGCTGGTCTTCACGGACACCGGCGGCGCCGCGGGCAATCAGGCCTTCTACCAGATCATGGTCTCCCCGTGATCATGGTTTCCAGAGTTGTCACTCGTCTGTAAAGGGCAGGGGTTCTCCGGTCTCCAGCAGCGTCTTCAAGCCGCTCAAAACAACCGGCCATCCGCCGCTGACATCATTGTAAATGGTGTCGTTGGGCTCGAATTGATCGTGGGTCAACGTGAGTCTCGTGACGCCGAATGCGAAAGTGATCTCGAAGGTGACGCGGCTGGTTTCATTCGGGTTGTCGGGGTGGGGGGAGAAGGAGTTCCACGAGTATGAGAGCAGACGCGGCGGATCGACGGCGAGGACTTGGCCTTGCAGTTCAACCCCACAATCCCCGGTGATGAACTTTACCGGGGCTCCGACCGTCCAGTCCGACTGGACTCCGCGCCCGAACCAATATTTCCGGGTGAATTCCGGCCGGGTAATCGCATTCCAGACGTTCTCCGGGGTGTTGTTTATATGCGTTACGTAAACGAACGTCGGTTTGTCCATGGTTTGGATTTCGGTGGGTCTCCTGCTGGCTCCGCGAATTGAGGCGCAGACAACAAAAATACCAGCAAAACAAATCGTTAAATCGATAACAGTTTATCCAAAAAAAACTGCATATGAATCACAAAACCCTTGGTCCTTACCTGATCGCGTTGGCCACCGCGTTTGTCGTCTTTGGTGGTGTCACTTCACAGGCTGCACCAGTGCCGTTAAAGAATATCGTGCTCGTCCATGGCGTCTGGGCGGATGGTTCCGGCTGGAAGGGCGTTTACGATATCCTGGTCAAGGATGGATACAACGTTAAGGCAGTCATCACCAAGCCTGCATGGAGGAGCAAGCCGAGCTGGATGCTGGTGGCGGGAAGCGACCGGACGATCAGCCCGGACTTGGAACGATGGTATGCCTCTCGGGCCGGAAGCCACATGGTGGAAGTCCCGGGCGCCAGCCACTGCGTCTATGTCTCCAGGCCGAAGGAAGTCGCGGCTCTCATTGAAGAAGCGTCGCGGGATGCCCAAAAATAGTTTGAGGCCTGCGCAAAATTCCCGATTTCCGCCCTTGAACAAAGGGCCTTCTGCCTGTTTCCCTATGGGCTCCCCTCCTTACCCCTATGCCTAATCCCCTGCTCGGTGTCTTTTACCATTGGCTCGGTGGCCTTGCCTCGGCCTCGTTTTATCTCTTTTACCGGCCTGTGAAGAAATGGTCGTGGGAGACCTACTGGCTGGTGGGTGGTTTTTTTAGCTGGATTATCGCGCCGATGGGGCTGGCCTACCTGCTGGTGCCGGATCTCTGGGCGGACATCCGCGCGACGGATGTGCATGTGCTGATGTGGACCTTCATCTTCGGCATCCTGTGGGGATTCGGCGGGCTGACCTATGGGTTGACGATGCGATACCTGGGGCTGGCGCTCGGGATGGCAGTGGTGCTCGGGTTTTGCGCGGCATTCGGGACGCTGGTGCCGCCGCTCCTCTCAGGGCAGCTTGTGACGATGGTCCAGAAGCCGTCGGGGCTCGTGATCCTGGGAGGCGTGCTGACGTGCCTGGCGGGCATCGGCGTCAGCGGACTGGCGGGCACCTCCAAGGAGAAGGAGCTCTCGACGGAGGAGAAGACTGCGGCGATCAAGGAATTCAACTTTGGCAAAGGGATGCTGGTGGCGACGTTCTCCGGCGTGATGAGCGCCTGCTTCTCGTACGGATTGCAGGCAGGCAAGCCGCTGGGTCTGCTGGCAAAGGGGTCGCTGGATAGCCATGGCGGCAGCGATCTCTGGCAGAATTTGCCGGTGCTCGTCGTGATCCTGTGGGGCGGGTTTACCACCAATTTCGTCTGGTGCGTGCTGCTGAATATCAAGAATCGCACCGGTCATGAGTACCTGAACCTCCGCCGCAGCGCGGTGGGCGAGGTCAGCATCGCGGAGGGGATGATGCTTTCGTCAGCGCCCGAGGAAACATCCCTGCGAGCGACCGAAACGGTGAATGATCTCCAGCCGGCGGGCGCGGCGCCCTTGATCCCGAACTACATTTTCTCCGCACTGGCTGGCACCTGCTGGTACATGCAATTTTTCTTTTACAGCATGGGCCAGACGAAGATGGGCAAGTACGACTTCAGCAGTTGGACCCTGCACATGGCCAGCATCATCATCTTCGGCACGCTCTGGGGCATCTGGTTCAAGGAATGGAAGGGGACCAGCAAGCGGACCCATGCGCTCGTCTGGCTGGGGCTCTTTGTACTGGTAAGCTCCACAGTGGTGGTGGGCTGGGGCAATTACCTTGCCTCCCATGACACAAAAGCGGTACCCGCCGCGGCGACCCATTAGCGCGGTTTCCGGGAGCGCCAATCTTCCGATTGGCATTCTCATTCCATGCTCTTCCGCACATTTCTGATTCTCCTCGTGGGAACGAGCGCGGTTCTCGCGGGACCAGATCTCAAGCCGGGGCCGCACGGTATTTACGCGCTGCTTCCGTCATTCAATAGCGAGCGTCCTGTCGATCTGAATCGGCCGGTGTGGTCGAACCCGCTCATTCAAGGGGTTACCATCCGGACAGTCTGGAAGAACTTGCAGCCGACGGAGCAAGGCATCGATTGGTCTTACTTCGACGCGGCGGTCGCAGCCGCAGCCAGCCATGGGAAAACGGTCGGACTATCCGTGGCGGCGGGCATCTTTACGCCGGACTGGGTTTATGGCGCCGGGGCGGCCCGATTCGATTTCACGCTGATGGGGCCATACATTCCGGCCACGCCCAAGGTGATGCCGGAGCCGTGGGACCCCGCTTTTCTTGCGCAATGGGGCGCGACGATCCGCGCAATGGGACGCCGGTATGATGGTAATCCGGCGGTGGCTTATGTGATGATTGGCGGCCTCGGATTCAGTATCGAGTCAGTGTATGTGAAAACGCCGGAAGACATTGCCAGGCTGGAGTCGCTGGGCGGCGCGGCGCAATGGCTGGCCGGGGCGAAAAAGATCGTCGATCTATACGCGGCGGCCTTTCCCCATACGCCGTTCATTTACGCGATGGCGCCGCCGATCAAGGGCGACATGTCCGCAACGCGCGCGCTGGTGGAGTACGGCGTGACCAGGTATCCAGGCCGATTCGGCATCATGCACGATGGGCTGAATGCCACCTCCGCGCCCGGTTTCTACCCGGACCACGCGGTGACGATTTACTCCGCGAAAAGCCCGGCCGGATTCCAAATGGTCTGGAGCACAGTGGGCGACGAAGGTGCGAAACGGGTGAAAGGCACACTGGCGCAAGCGCTCGCCCGCGCGGCGGCGTACAACGCGCAATGGGTGGAGGTGTACGAGGAGGATTGCCAGAATCCGGCGTATGCGAATGACCTGCGCGCTGCCGCGCAGCAGCTATCACCTGGGCCGGAGCACTAATTTCGGGTTTTAAACCCGACCCACGCTCGCCGCCTTCAACGCTCTCCCAGCCTGGAGATAACTCACCAGCGTCCCCGCATTGGTAAGCGCCACCACGCCGAGGATCGGCAGGCCGAAGTAGAGGGCGCCGACGATGCAGGCGGCGTTGGGGATCAGCGCGGTGGCGAAGCTGCCGCGCAAGCGGTTGTTGTAACCGGTCGCGACGCTGCGCAACGCCAGCACACCTTGCAACTCCGGCTCGAAGAGCGCGATGGCCGTGGGGGGCGCCTTGTCGAATGGGGGATGGCAGACATGCACGGCGACATCGGCCTGCGCCGCTGCGTCGGCATAGGTCTCGCAATCGCCAATGAATACGACCTCGTGGCCGAGGTATTGGCGTTCCTTGATGAGGCCGGTGGAATCGACGGGGCGCGCTTCGCCGATGCCTTGCACCATCGTGGAGAGGGATCGGCTGCCGGCGATGTCGTCCGCGGGGATCAGGATTTCCACGACGCCCAATTCGCGCAACGCGGAGGCGATTTCCTCCGCCTTGTAAGCGCCCGGGCGCCAGCGGACATCTGGGCTGAAGACGAAGCAATCGCATTCCGCCAGCTTCTCGAGGGCGGAGTCGTTGCGGATGAGGACGCCATTACGCGCCGCCTCCATAACGGATGCCACCCAGCCCAATTCCCGCGCGATGAGCGGCCCGGTGACGTAATCCGGGCGGACCATGCACTTGGCCATCGAGACTCCGTTGCGGAAAAGGGCCAGCGCTGCTAGGCCGATCGCCGGCAACACAGTGGAGGTCGCCAACCGTTTCACACGATCTTGCGAGACGGGCGCCATCATCGCCTCGGCGTGCCATGCGGCCAATGTGGAAGTGGCCATGCCGGTACCGAGCGTCTCCAGTGTGATGCGCGTCTCGCCGCTGGCGACCTGGCCGGAGCAATGGATGATGTCGCCTTGTTTTTTCTGGTGCAGACCTGCGGTCCAGCTCTCCGAAACCAGCGCGTGGCCGGACGTGGCGCGGCCATCGCCGGGGGCGATGTCGCCTTCGCGGAGGATGACGGTATCGCCGAGGCGCAATTGCTGGACGGGCATTTCCATTTCCGTGCCATTGCGCTCAACCCACACGGAACGGGGGCAGCGCGTAAGGCCGGCGAGGAATTTCTGGACCTCCGCCTCGCGCAACCGTTTCACGCGGCGCGGCCAGAAGTCGAACATCCAGTACATGATCCCTGACGCAATGAAACTCATCGATAGCAGCGTCAGGAAGGCGATGGTGGAGTAGAGAAGATCAAGGTTCACCTTCAGCTCGCGGATGGCGCGAACCGTGGGCCGGGCATGGCGGACATTGAGCAGCCAGAGCGTCACCACGCTCAGGAGCCGCACCGGCGGCATCAGAAAGTCTGAAATTACGGCGAGCGCCAAATTGGTATCAACCAGGTGCCGGCGGAACTGGATCGGCTGGCCGTGATGGTGGGACGTAGAGCCAAGCGTGCCCAGCAGCGCGGCCTCGACAGCCTCCACCAGGCTCTCGATGGTCATCCGCGCGTTCTCGAATTCCACTTCGATGAACCCGCCCATCAGGCCCGAGGCGACCTGCCGCTTCAAGTACGCCACGCCCATGAGGTGAGAAAGAATCGCGCTCCGCGTGGCATGGCTGCGAAGCTCCGGATGGAAAAACCGGTACCGACCGGGGCGCAACGCCTTGACGCGCAGAAATGTCAGCCGCCCGCCGAGACGGAAAATCTCCATGCGGCGATTGGGCGAAATGGCCTCGATCAGGTCCATCTCCGCGAGGGCGAAGTGCTCCGGCTTGGCCATCCGCATCGCCTTCGCCACGCTGCGCAGCAGCTCCGGCGTCCGACCCGTGCCGCGCTCGAAACGCAGCCGGGCGTGGCCGGCATCGATATCCATGGTCAATCCCGCGAGCCCGGGGATTGAAAAGGCGCGATCCACCAGCTCCCGGCGATGCTCCAGCTTCATCGCGAGCTCCACGGCGGCGCCGGAGAGGATCAGCACGCCGCGCCCGCCGGATTTGACGTTCAGCCCCGGGCCGGTGGTCGCGTGGCTCATGTCATCGGGCATGCGCATGGCTCGGTGCGATTAGATGAAGGCCGCCAGGAGTGCCGCCGCGCCCAGCCATTTCATCATCTGGTTTTGCTCGAAGTTGATAAGACCGACCGTGGAATCGAGCAGGAAGGCAATCTCCGCGGAGAGCTGTGTGTTGTATTCGCCCAGCGACTTCACGTCGCGCTGGAGCGTGGTCAACCGCGTGGAGACCTGCGGCTCGATCCACTCGGATGCGTTTGCGACGAAGAATGGCGTCATGGTGGAGAGGCTGACGGAACTCTCACGAAGATTCGAGACGAGCGAGTTGCGCTTGCCCAGCCGCTTGACGACGCGCTTGAGGCCGACCTGCTTGGCCGTGGAGCGATGGCTTTTCTGCTCCGCAAATATTTCGATCGAGAGTTCGTTGAGGTCCTGCTCCACCAGGCGCAGGGTGTAGGCGATGTGATTGGTGATGGAGTCCATCAACTCCGCGTAGACATCGCCGGAATCCCGAAATTTACGCGATTGCTTCCGCTTCCTGCCATCCATGAAAACCCGGAATGCATGATGATCCGTGTGCCGAATGCTCAGGAACTGATCCTTCGTGACGATGAATGTGACCGAGGCGTTGGCTGGAATGGGCGACTCGTAACAGAGCAGCCAGCAGGAGATGAAGAGCGTGTCGTCCTCGCGGAAGAGCCGGCTGGATTCCTCGATCTCCAGCATCTCTTCCTTGCTGGGAATGCTGACATCGAGGGCTTTTTCCACGAATTGGTGCTCCTCGTCGGAGCTGTCCATCAGGTCGATCCAGAGCGCCTCGATCAGCGCCTCGCGGGTGATGTCCGGGCCGGTGAGGGGGGTGAGCGAGGTCTCGCCTTTTTTGAGGGTATGGATCACGAGTACTGTCTTTTAAGCAGCTTCTGGGGAAAAAACAACGCCACTGCCCGCTAAACGGGCATCGGCGGCTCGGGCGTCGCCTCGACCGTCCGGGTGACGCTGGTTTCCCATTGCTTGTGGGCGCTCTTCACGTTCTTGAGCGGCACCATTCCATTGGCCAGCGAGAGCAGGGCGGAGACGTTGTTAAAGAAGACCGAATGCCAGATGTTGAAGCCGAAGAGGAAGACGCCCGCGATACAAAAGCTGTTGGGCAGCAGGATGAGGTACCAGCTCCGCTGGACATTGGACTCCAGGGCGTTTGAGAGATCGAACAGCGTGCAGATTTTCGCCAGCGATTCCTCCATGAAGACGACTTGTGCGGTGTCCGTGGCGATGCTCGATGCGCCGCGCAGGGAGATGGAGACGTTCGCTTTCTTGAGCGCGATCGAGTCGTTGATGCCGTCGCCGACAAAGCAGACGGTCTTCCCCTCGGCCTGCAATTCCTCGACATAGCGCGCCTTGTCCTGGGGCAGCACTTCGGCAAAGTAACGGTCCATCCCGAGACGCTCGGCAAGCCGGCGCGTCGGCTCCTTGTGATCTCCGGAGATGATGGCGAGATGCTTCACGCCGCGCGAGCGCAGGCCGGCGAGGATTTCCTCAACCTCCGGACGGTGCGAGGAGCGCAGTTCGATGACGCCGGCCATCTCGTCATTGATGGCGACATTGACGAATGAATTCCCGTCACCATGCATCGTCCGCAGTTCCTCATCGATCCATGCGGGGATTTTGATTTTCTCCATCTCCATGAAGCGCCGGCTGCCGACGCGGACGGTCTGCTTGTTGATCTCCACCGTGATGCCGTAGCCGACCTGGTATTTTGACTCATTGAGCGGCGGCAGCGTCTCGCCGGTCTCGGCGAATTTCTCGAGAATGGCGCGCGCGATGGGATGGGTGAATTTCTGCTCCGCGGCCGCCGCGTAGGTCAGGAGCATCTTGTCGGTATAAGGCTTGCAGCAGATGATGCGGGCGACTTCGGGCTTCTCGCGGGTGAGCGTGCCGGTCTTGTCGAAGAGGACGGTATCGACCTTCCGCATGATCTCGAGCGCGCGCCCGTCCTTCACCAGGATGCCGTGCTGCGCGCAGGCGGTGAGGGAGGTCAGCATGCCGAGCGGCGCCGCCATGCGGATGCCGGTGCCCATCTCGGAGTTAATGACCGCCAGCGCGCCGCTGACATCGATGACGCTGCCGGCGACGGCAGCGAGACCGAAGGAGGGTGTGACAGCCTTGTCCGCCATCGCCTCGCCGCGCGATTGGGAATCGAGCTTGTAGGAGACCGTCTGGTTGAGAATCGCGCTGATCTTGCTGGAGGCGGTTTCCTTGCCGGCCTGCTCGACCTGCACGACGATCTTGCCCGCGAGCATGACCGTGGAGGCAAAGACTTTGTCGCCGATGGTCTTTTCGGCAGGAGCGGATTCGCCGGTGAGCGCATGCTGGTCCAGGATCGCGTCGCCTTCCACCAGCACACCGTCCACGGGCACCACCTCGCCGGTGTAAACGACGACGCGCGCGCCGCGTTCGATCCGGTCCAGCGGCATCTCGATCTCCACCCCGTCGCGCAAGACCCTGGCGAGGCTGGGCTGCTTGCCAAAGACCTGCAGCAGCACCTTCGCGGAATCCGACCGGGTCTGATTGAGCAACCGCCGGCCAAAACTGAGGAACCATGCCGTCATCGCGCCGGCGAAGATTTGCCCCGTGAAGAGACACGCGGTGAAGATCGTGCTGTCCAGCACATCGACGCCGAGGCGGCGTTGCTTGGTAAGGACGCGATAGGCTCCCTTGTAACTGGGCACCGCGGTGCAAAGCATCAGCATCGTGCCGACGGGCAGCAGCGCCGGAACAAAGAAGGTGGCCGAAGCCGACAGGGCAAGCGACGTCGTCGCGATCGGCAGCGAGAAATCGTGTTTGATCTTCGGCGCCTTTGCCGGGGCTTTCGAGATCGCGTTGTCCAGACCCTGGACGATCTGCTGCGGATGGATCGTGCGCGGACAATAGTCGATGGTGATGCTCCCGGCGCGCTGGTGAACCTTGTAATTCTCGATGCCGAGCAGACTCATGAGCTCCTGCTCGACCAGCTTCACAATGTAAGGCTTGTTAATGATCAGGGCATTGCGCAGCCGCAACCGGCGCTCCTCGGCGGAGCGCAGTTCCCACGTACTGATGACCATGCCGTAGCGGAACGCCCGCAGCCGGGGCTGGGTCTTCGGAAGGCTCCGGTGCAGATCCACGGAGAAAATCGGGGTGATGTCCGGCTTGATGGCGCCCTTGAAAATCCCGGATAGTTTCCGGGCGGTGGCTGCCCTGTCCGCGGAGGATTTTAATGTAACCTCGGCGTTGCGCGCGACGGTATCGATCTCGACGTCGCGCACCTCCTGCGCGCCGAAGCATTGGACGACGAAGTCCCGTGCAAAATCACTGCGCCATGTGGAGAAGCGGTGCGCATTGTGAAAGACAATGCAGTGATCATCCTCGGGAAACGAAACGACGAACGGCTCTCCGTGGCCCTTTCGCTTTTCCGGGGTGAAGACGGCTCTTCGCCTGGCCGCTGAACCCGTCAGCCGGCGACCATTCCCATTGCCGTTGAGCGGCAATTTTACGATTTCCAATATTTTCGGAGCTGTTTGCATGGAGGCTCCCCCTTGTTGCGCGATCTTCTAAAAATCGTGCTCCCTGTGCGAGGCGTGCTTGCGCAGCTTCGCGTTGTTGAAACGGGCTCCTTTCTAGCCCGCAGTTGCGATCGCTGAGAAGTCGTCGGCTCGCGATTTGACTATTTTTGAGGCGCGCACCTTTGGCTTGGCGGCGCGCTTGGCCTTTGGTTTGGGTTTCGCCGCGGCCTTGCTGGCTGCGGCCTTGTGACGGGCTTCGATGGCCTTTTCGGCCCCTTCGGTGAAGCCTTTCTTGAGCGTGCTGCCTTCCGGCAATATCTCCACGAGAAACACGGAACTGTACACAGCCCCGTAGGAGATCCCGTAACATGTTTTATAGAGAGCCGTGGAAAGAGCGCTCCTGGTCACCGCCGCCGCCCGCTTGGCGGAGTCATGTGCGTTGGCCGTTGCTTCCTCGAAGGTTTCCGCCGCGGACTCCAGCGTATCTCCCAGAATGTGAAACGCGCTGGAATTGGAGCGTGCCTTACGGCCTGATTGCTTGGTTGCCATAGATATGTTGAATTAAACTGTCCAAATTACAAAAACTGCGCCGGGGTTCACAAGATAATTGCTCGATTTTTCAATATGGGCGGCAGCGGCGAAGCGAAAGAGCGATTCCATTTCGCGGTTCATCGCATAATGCCATCCGGCGAAATGGCTCCTTTTTATCCCAGCGATTTTCCCCAAAATCGCTTCCAAAATAATCGGACCTATCAGCCCGTCCAAGGCGGTACTGCCCGCCGGCGCTACGGATCCATCCCGAGGAATCTCCCCTTCGGGCCGACGCTGAAGTCGAACGACTTGCCGTCCTTCCTGCCTTCCACTGAGTACGGCAGCACCTTGTCTTCCTTGCCGACGAGGATGTGGTCGACCCGCAGGATTCTGCCATTGCCGATGGTTTGCGTAATGGTCGCGCGCGCCGGGAGCGGGACTTGTTTGAGATTCACTCGCTCGCTCTGCTCCGCACCGTCCGGTCCAAGGCTAAAGGAAAGATTCGCGCCAATCGCAGAGCGCGCCTCGATGTCAAAACTCACGCCATCGGGATCATAATTCTGATCGATGGAAATCACGTGGCCGGTACCGACGAGGCTGTTGATCGCCGCCTGCACAGGGGCAGGCACCGCTGCCAGAGACGTATCCGCACTGGCCAGCGTTCCATCGCTGCCGATGGTGATGCTCTTCTCCTGCCCATCCTTTACGAGATCGACATCGTACGTGGCGGGGAATTCGTCCATGTTCTTGTCGATCTCACTCACCTGCCAGCCGGCGGCCTGGGATTGGATCGTTGCCTGCACAGTGGATGGGACATCCGCCATGGCGACTGACACGCTCAGGATCGTCCCGTCGTCGGCGACGGTAAAGCTTTGGTCCACGCCGGCCCGGAGGATATCGATATCGAAGGTGCCATCCGCGTTCCGGTCAATGCTGTTCAGTTCGCAGCCGGCGCAATCGCTGCGAACGGTCTTCTGCACAGCGGCCGGGGCGTCCTCGATAGTGATCTCCACACTGTCCACCGCGCCGGTATCAGTCACGGTAAATCCCCCCTCGGTGCCGCTCTTCGAGAGGTAATCGACATCATACGTGGCCCCGGTGGTGCCGACGGTCTGGTCGATCTCCTCCAGCGCCCCGTCACCAATCCGCGTCGTGATCGCCTGCTGGACCACCTGCGGAGTTTGAGCGAGCGCGATGGGCTTCGAATCCTCGGCGCCGGATGCGCAGGCCACCACTCCGCTGACCAGGCATAACCATGCAATACGTCCTATGCGCATAGACAGGAATATGGGCAGAGGGGTTAGTGAATATTGATCGCTGCCGCGTGGTGGCGGTGGTGGTGATGATGGTGATGATGCCTGTGATGGTGATGACGGTGCCGATGACGGAAAGCGATGGCGCCATCGCCACCGGCCGCTTTTTCTCGTTTGGCGAGCGCTGTGGCAGGCACGATAGCCGCCAGGACAAGCGCGAGGAATGCGAATAGGATTTTTTTGGACATGGTCTTGCGGGGACGATTGACGCAGGTGCACCGGCGTCTGGGATGGAACAACAGCTGGGGGGATAACAAATACCGGCCCCGTCCGCAAGCACTGTACTGCTTACGCGAAGATCCGGCCGAAGAGCGCCCATAGGCCGGCGAAGATGCCGCCGAGCAGGGCGATCGAGGCGAGGCCGATGAGGATGCCCGCGGTAATCATGGCGCCGTCACGCTCCACGAGGCCGAGGGCGATCACGAATACGGCGATGGCCAGCGGCATATTGGTGCCCGGGACCGGCAGCGCCATGAGGCCGGCGAGGAAGAGGATGAATGCGCCCAGGAAACGCTTGGCCGCGCGGCTGGTCATCCATTTCCAGCGCGGCTTCACCGCCTTCTCGAGGCGCTCCAGGATGGGCAGGATGGAGCGGATCGCGGCGGCCAGCGGCTTGCGCGGGACGGAGCGCTTCAGCAGCCATTTTGGCAGGACAATCTCCTTTTTGCCCATCGTCATCTGGGCGGAGATGATGGCGGTGGGGATGACCACGATGGCGGAGACACCGGGAATGGGAATCGGCAAGACCTCTGGAATCGAAAACGCCATCAGCGAGGTGCCGAAGGAGGAGGTGCCTAGCGTGCCGAGGATTTTCTGGACGGTGAAACTCTTGTCTTTGTTGTTATCGAGCAGGCCGCGAAGGATGACTGAGGTGCGGGGGGCGTGGGCGGCGGCGGTTTTGCGTTTGGCGCGCGGTTTGGCCTTTGTGCGGGCAGACTTGCGCAGCGGCGCCTTGAGCGAAACGGCACTCGCCGCGCCGAATGGGTTGGAGGCAATTTCCGCAGTCATCGGCGTGGAATCTATCGACAGAAGGGGGAATCTCAAGCCGCAATTGACTCTTCCGGCGATCCCCCATAGTTCTCCGTCAGCAGAGCGCGATGAAAGAGAAAATCAACGAGTATCCCATCGACAAGCCGCTGAATGCCGCGCGCAGGAAGAAGATCGACCAGTTCATCAACGCCAATTCCGGGCGGCTCGGGAGGCCGGTGGAGCATACGTGGGACAAGTCCGGGAAGATTCTCTCTCTCGCCAGCGACCCGGTGCAGTTTGAATTCGTCTTTCATATCGACCGCGTGGAGTCCTTTGCTACGGCGCCTTTTTGGGTGAAGATGCTTTTTACCGAGAAACGGCGGCAGACAGTGGACCAGGTCATCGATCAGATGCTCGAGGAGGCGGGATTCCGGGAGCCGGCGCCGGTGAAGAAGAAGCCCGCAAAAAAGTAGCCGGCTGGAACTTCGGGTACGTCAGCCCGCGACAGACTTCTCGCTCACCCGCTTGACCTCCGGGATGCCGACGAGATCGTCCAGCAACTCGCGCAGGTGGCGCCTGGGGAGGTGGAGCGTTAATGTCAGCCGGTCCGTGCCGGTTGCAACGGATGACCAGTCCATGTCGACGGTGGAGATGCCGTAATCGATGAGGATACGGTCCAGACGGACGCGGGTGCGGCCTTCGCCGGGATCAAAATCGAGCGCGACCTGGACCGGTGGCTGGTTGCCAAACAGACGAGTCTCATAGATTCCGACCGCACCCAGCACGAGACGCACCAGGATGGTCAACCCAACCGCCCCGCCGGCGTAGCCCGCTCCCGCCAGCATGCCGACCGAGGCCGTCACCCAGATGGTCGCCGCGGTCGTCGCCCCGCTGATATTGCCGCGCGGATGAAGGATGACGCCGGCGCCGAGAAAACCGATGCCGGTGACGATCTGCGCCGCCACGCGGCCGGAATCACCCGTCTTGCTGGTAAACGCGTACCCCGCCATGGTGAACGCCGCCGAGCCCATGCACACCAGGATGAGCGTCCGCAGGCCGGCCGGTTTCTCATGCTTCTGGCGCTCCGAGCCGATGATCGCGCCGCACGCCAGCGCCACGAACATCAGCGCCACCGGGGCGAAGGATGGGTCCATCAGTGTTTTCCAATCGAACTCCAGCCAGTTCATAGCGCGGGAGGGATGGCCTTGATGGTTCCCTTTTTTATGGCTTTCAAAAACTGCTCATGATCGCTGGCGGTCTGGTCCGCATAGGCGACGGCGAATTTCACGATCGCCTTGTCCAGCTTGACCGCGTCACCGCAATAGCCATCCATCGCCGCGGAGTCGCCGGTGCGGGCGTGGGCCTTTGCCAGCACCTTGCCGCATACCGCGGCGTATTCGTTGAGCGTCTCGCCCTTCAGCTCCGCGGGATCGATCGCCGCCTTGTGATCGGCGAGCTGGCGGACCAGGAAGGGACGGCCCTTGATGGTGGTCCAGCCGAGGAACGGGTCCGTGACCGTCTGCATCCGCTGCTGCCCCTGCGCGACACGCCGGCCTTCGTTATCATACTTCGGCGCCCGCCGCAGGTACGGGGCGTAACAGGAGTGCATCTCCTCCTTGATCTGCAGGAACATCGGATCGTGAACCCCATGGCCAAAGAGCAGGATGACGTAATCCCGCGTGCCGACGCTGCCTGTGCCGACGATCTTAAAGGCAATATCCACCGGATAATACGAATCCAGGATCAACTGGCGGCCCGCGGTGACCGTCTCGCGATACGGTTTGAGCGCGGCAAAGACCGTGGCTCGTGTCTCGTCCGGAACGTGACGGAGATTCGGGAGTTTGTCGTGGAAGCGCGGCCAGCCGCCTTTGACTGGCTCGGTGAGTTTCTCGAGGTTCCTCGCGGGAGTGACGCGCTGGGCTTTATCGAGAACCTCGCGCACGGCCTTGTTCTCCGTGCGCCCGCGAATTTCGTATTTGGCGAGGTCGATGGCGTTGAGCGTGGAGAAAAAGTGGAGCGAGGTGCGGTAGCACTCCATGAAGACGCCGGCCGCCGCGGAGCAATCCTTCTGCCCGGCATCGCGGCCTGCGAGGACAATGCTGGTGGCAAGGCGCTTGATGTCCCACTCCCACGGGCCGGGGATGGATTCGTCAAAGTCATTGATATCAAATACCAGGTGCCCGTCGGGCCCCGCATAGGCGCCGAGGTTTTTCACATGGGCATCGCCGCAGAGCTGTACGGAGAGGCCGGTGACGGGAGTCTTCGCGAGGTCGCGCGCCATGAGCGGGGCTGCGCCACGGAAGAAGGTGAACGGGGAGACTGCCATCAGCCCCATCTTGATGGGGATCAACTGCTGGAGCCGGCCCGCGTTCGAAGCGTGGATGACGGTGAGGATGTCGCGATTGGCCGCGGGCTTCCAATCCGCATGCCCGCCTCGCGGCACGTGATCGCGCAGGCGCTTCCCCTCGGCGCGACGTTCCGCCAGGGATGGGATGTGGATATCGGGCATTGGGGGGATACGGTCAGACTGCGAAGGGTATTAGGGCTTCTTTGCGTCGGAATCCAGCATCGCGATCAGGTTCTTCATCAGCCGGCCGGCCAGTGGGTCGTTGGTGATATAGAAGTTATGCACCTTCCATGCGCCTTTCTCCTGAACGAGGCAGAAGGTCGCCACGACTTTGCCATCGGCTTTCACTTTGTCGGCATCATACTCCCACCCCCCCGCATCCGGGCTGAAACCGACCGTGCCCTGCGAATTGACCGTGATGTTATCGGGATCCTTTAGCGCGGCCTTGGTCAGTTGGATCGGGACGGTATAAAGGAAGTAAGTCCCGTTTGAGTAGAGGGAAACCGGCGTCCCCTCCAGCGCGAAGAAATTGAAATCTTCGGCCACGGCTTCACGCGGCGGCGTGTGATCGGGATCGATCTTTTGCATCGCCAGCGCCGCATCGAAGTATGCCGCCGCAACATCATTCTCCACGGGACCGGGGGGCTTTTTGGAAGCATTGGTTACCAATCGAGCTATTACCTCCGGGGGAGAGCTGCCATCATTTGCGCCGGCCATGGCGCCCATGGGCAGCAAGAGAAGAATCCAATGGAGAGTCCAAACACGCAATCCGTGCATGGCAATCCATTTACGTTCGGCGCGCCATGGTGCCCAGCATAATTTGATTGGTGCAGGAATCGGCGGACGGTTGCCTGCCGTTACGGGCTCTGCTGCATCAATTGGACAAAGTCGCGGAAATCGGCCTCGTTGATCTCGGAGACGGCGATGAAATTCATCCCGGATTTCGTCCATGCCAGGATGTGGTAGCCATTCTCAACGTACATGCGGCCGGGAAGCGACTGGCCGCTGGAGGGCCAGACGAAGAGGTTGATGTAATGTTTCCGGCGCTGGTAGATGAGGGCGGAGACTTCGCGGTTATCGAGGACATCGAGCCTGCCGCCGATAAGCGGGTAACCCGAGGCCGCAAGGTCCACGACGGGCGGCGAGTAATCGAGCTTGCCGGCAAACCATGGTTTGACGGTGTGTTGATCGGTGGAGGCAACATCCATCAGGTGACTGACCTCAAGGGAACGGACATGGTCGGCAACGGCTTCTTTCACGATGCCAGGGACGTCGCCGGCTTGGGAAACGATAAACGCCAGAATGAGGATCAGTGCCGCGCAGGGGTAAATCCATCTCAAGCCGATACTCTTCCAGACCGGCAGGCGCTCCGGGGCGGATTGCTCGCGGATCACTGCTCGGATGCGGGTTTTGAGAAATGGCGACGGCTCGAAACGGGGGGCATCCGTTCGCACCGATTCGATGAATTCCTGCTCCTGCTCCATCCGCTTGCGGCAGGAGTCGCAACCGGCCAGATGCTCCTCCAGCTCCATGCAGGCAGTCAGATCCAACTCGCCATCCAGGTAAGCGTCCAGCACTTTGGCTACATCGTCGTGATTCATGGAGTGGGTGGTATTCCGTTTGCCGCTGCGATTTCCGCACGCAGCCTGGAGCGCGCCCGGGCGAGCCGGGACATCACGGTGCCGATGGGGATGCCGAGGACGACGGCGATCTGCTTGTAGGCGAGGTCCTCGAGATCGTGGAGAACGATGATCTCGCGAAATTCCGCAGGCAATCGATCGAGCGCCGCATGGAGGGTCTCAGCATTCGCCTGCTGGCGGCCGGCTTCGCGGATTTCCGCCTGGGCTGCGGTCTGGTGGATTTGTTCGTCAAAAGGTTCGGGTGTTTCGTGGGTTTGGGATTTCTTGAGGGCTGAGTAGCAGACATTGCGCACAATGGTCATCAACCACGGCTTGCCGTCACCGCCGCGAAAACGTGGGAAGGCCTTGTACGCCCGGAGGTAGGCCTCCTGGACGGCATCTTCGGCATCCTGGTCACTGCGCAACAGCCAGCGGGCAAGGTTGTACGCGGCGTCCAGGTGAGGCAGCAATGCCTCCTCGAAGCCAGGCTGGCCGGAGTGTTGTGACCCATGGTGGGGCAATTCCATGATTACTACCGGATTGAACTCCGTTTTATTCCAAAAAACTTTCTTTTGCGTCGCGGGAATAAACAAGGCCTGCCGCGGGTACTGCATGGTGAGAACGGCACTCGATACGCCGGATTAATCAAAACATCCAAAACGAAAAAATAGAAATCCTTCATGAATATCAAGAACTTGATACCCACCAACATCGGCAGCGACGGCATCGACCGGCGCGGTTTTTTGAAATGCATGGGCTGGGCCGGCACGGCGGTCGTCTGTTCGGTATCCGGCGGTATATTGACCTCTCGAGCACTGGCCGATGCACTGGCCAATCCCGGCGCGATCGCGGCCGCTGAGCTGAATTTCGTGCAAATCAGCGACAGCCACATCGGCTTCAACAAGGCGGCCAACAAGAATGTGATTGGCACCTTCCAGGAAGCGGTAAACCGGATCAACGCGCTGCCGACGGCGCCGGAATTCCTGTTGCACACGGGAGACCTGACCCACCTTTCGCAGCCGGACGAATTCGATACGGTGGAACAGGTGCTCACCGCCTCCAGGGCCTCGAAGACATTCTATGTGCCGGGCGAGCATGACGTCATGAGCGACAACGGCGCCCAATACCTCGAGCGATTCGGCAAAGGCACGTTGGGCTCCGGCTGGTACAGTTTTGACCAAAAGGGGGTCCATTTCATCGGCCTGGTCAATGTGATCGGGAAGACAGAGTTGAGCATGGGACACCTGGGGCCGGACCAGCTCGCCTGGTTGCAGAAGGATCTCGCGGCGCTCTCCAGCAGCACTCCGATTGTCGTATTCGCCCATGTGCCGCTGTGGGAGATCTATCCGCAATGGGGCTGGGGCACGGACGATGGCGCGAAGGCGCTGCAGTTGCTGAAGGGGTTCGGTTCCGTGACGGTCCTCAACGGGCACATCCATCAGCAGATGCAGAAGATCGAGGGAAACATGACTTTCCACACCGCCCGGTCCACCGCCTTCCCGCAGCCGGCCCCGGGGACTGCGCCGAAACCAGGTCCGAAAGTGGTGCCCGCGGAGGAACTCCGCCGCACGCTTGGGCTGACCAGCGTGAATTATACGGAAGTGGATCATCACCTGGCCATCATCGACTCCACGCTGGCGTGATGAAGGGACTCGAGCATCATGCGGATCGATCCGACGCTCTGGCCCCGGCTGCACGGTGCCAGCACACACTTCCCGGTGGCGCTTGCCATGGCCGCTGCGCTGTTCGACGGCCTGAGTGTACTCGGGTTCATCTCATCCTCTTTCAGGGCCCGCCTCCGCGCTGCGGGATGCTTCACGATCATCCTCGGAGCGCTGGGAACGTTTCCGGCGGTGCTCTCCGGATTATTCATGACGAAGGGCAACGTCCTCGGGCATGACGCGATGCTCTATCACCATCTCTTTGTCTGGCCGGCGTTCGCGGGGTTGGTGGGGCTGGGAACCTGGAGAGCTCTCACCGGGGAGAAGGCAACGCCCCGCGGCTTTGCCATCTACCTTGCCATATTGATTGTCACGGCGGGGCTTATGGCGGGCGCGGGTTACTGGGGTGGGGAGTTAATCCTGAATTCCTAGGACCCGATGCATCTCTCCCTCCAGCAACGGGCGCTGGCAGTGTCGCTTCTCACAGCCACACTTTCACTGGGCGGCGCATTTCTCGCGGCACGTTCCATTGGAGCAATTGCGGGTTCCTCCCTGAAGCTTGATGCCGCGCCTTTACCGCCTGCGATGCTCGTGCCGACGCAGCAGCTCGTGGCGCAGGGTGCGCAATTCTTCGGGCAAAGCTGCGGCGATTGCCATGGGGACGATGCGCACGGCGACGAAGGGCCCGACCTGCACAATATCGCAATCAGCGATGCCCGTATCGCTGCCAACATCAAGCATGGCGTAAAGGGAGAGATGCCTTCGTTCGCAAGGAAGTATCAGGATCCGCAGATCGCGGCGCTGGTGGCCTATGTCCGGTCGTTGCGATAGGGGGACGTGCGCGGATTGGTGCTTTCGGGCCGTCCCCCCGGGCCAACGGCCCTACAGAGCTAGCGCTCCGCGGCTGAGAACTCGGGCGTGCTAGCGGCCGGCGCGGCGAAATTTCGGGAGATCATCGACGAGAGGGCGTCGATCCATGCCGGATGAGTATTGAGGCAGGGGATGAGCGTCAGCTCGCCACCGCCGGCTGCGCGGAATGTCTCGCGTCCGCGGATGGCAATTTCCTCGAGGGTTTCAAGGCAATCGGCGACGAAGGCAGGGCAGATGACGAAGAGGCGTTGCATGCCGCGCTTGCCCAGGCTGCCAAGCGTCTCCTCGGTGTACGGGCGCATCCATGGATCGCGGCCAAGGCGGGACTGGAAGGCGACCGACCACTTGCCGGCGGGCAGCCGGAGCCGCTCCGCGACGCCGCGGGCTGTGGCATAACATTGCGCCCGGTAACAGGTGGGACGCGCGGGCGAGTCGACCGAGCAGCAATTCGCCGATCCCATGCAGTGGACGCCGGTGGGATCGGCCTTGCGAAGATGCCGCAGAGGCAGGCCGTGGAAGCTGAAGAGCAGATGGTCAAAGTCATCGGTCAACGTTCCCGTGGCAGTGGCCGCGAGGGCGTCGAGATACTCCGGCTCCTCAAAAATCGGCGGGAGATAGCGCCGGCTTATCCCCGGCATCAGCGCCTTGATCTTCTCCTCCACGTGCAGCATTGCCGTCTCATAGCTGGACATCGCGTAATGGGGGAAGAGCGGGACGATGAGCAAATCGCGCACGCCCGCCTTGTGAAGCCTGCGCAACCCCAGGCTGACCGAGGGGGCGCGGTAACGCATTGAGATTGCAACCGGCATGTCCAGGACTGCCTCCAGCCTGTGCGCGACCGTCCGGCCCGTGGCAACGAGCGGCGAGCCATGGGGCGACCAGATGGAGCGATAGGCGTGGGCCGATTGCTCAGCGCGCCGTGGGATGATCATGCAATTGACCAGGAACCAGCGGAGGGGAAGTGGCAGATCGATGACCCGGCCATCCATGAGGAACTCCTTGAGATACTGCCGGACCTGGGGCACATCCGGGCTGTCGGGAGAGCCGAGATTAACGAGAAGGATGCCTTGCTTGCTCATTCCGTATTGATCAGGCAGCGCTGGCTGGGGTGCGGGACATTTGCGTGACGCACGCGCGGATGCGGCGCGCGACATCGTTGCCGGAGGTAATGGAATTACCGAGCGAGATGCCATCCTTGCAGGTGCCGGCGAAGAAAAGGCCGGGATGCTCCGCCTCGAGACGCTCCATCCGTTCCTTGTGGCGGCCATAGCCGATATTATACTGCGGGATCGCCTGCGGCACGACGGAGCAATGCTCGAATGTGGTCGAGCCGCTGATGCCGAGGATGTCCTTCAGTTCCTCCGTCGCGGTGGCGATGATCTGCGTGGGCGCCTGGAGTGCGAGATCGGGATTGCGGCAGCCGCCAATGTACGCCGTGATGGCCACATGCCCGGCCGGAGCGCGCCCGGAGAAGACCGAGGAGGAAAAGATGCAACCGAGGATGCGGCGCTTCTCCAATGCCGGGACAAGGAAGCCGAATCCGGCGAGCGGATGCCGAACATCCTCGCGGCGGAATCCGAGTACGACGCTCGCAACCGGCGGATGGATGATCTCCCCCAGCGGCGCCAACTCGTTGAAGGAAGACTTGCGGGAGATGAACGTTAAACTGCCGAGCCGGTGCGCCGGCAATGCCAGAAGCACCGCGCTGTGAAAACGGGGCGCCTGGCCCGGCATATGGATGCTCCACTCGCCATCCATGTCCTGGACACCATTGACCGGCATGCGCAACTGCACGGCATCGCCAAGACGTTGCCGGAGCGTGTCTGGCAGCACCTGCAGGCCCTGGTCGAATGAGAATTTTCGCGCCTCGGTCTTGGGGATTTCGCCCGAGCGTTTCCGCGCGCCTGCGCCGAAAACCTGCGCGCGAAAGAGCGAACCGTAGAGTTGCTCCGCGGCATGGAGTTTCGGGAAACCGTAACGGACGGAAAGCAGCTCCGGATCGCCCGCATAGATGCCTGCGACAAACGGATTGATGACGGAATCGAGGAATTGCGGGCCGAGCCTCCGGGTGACGAAATGAGCGAGACTCTCCTCATCCGGTGAGTGATGTGGCCTGATGAAAGGCTCCGCGCAAACCCGCATCTTCCCAAGCGGCGAGAAGAGCGGCGTGGTGAGGAATTTCAGGAAGGACATCGGCGCCGGCACCAGGCGGCCGCGGTGGAGCAGGAAATTGGCCCCCGCCGCCGGGTTTGCGTAAATGCGGTGCCGCATCAGTCCGGCATCGCTGACGACGCTGGTAATGGTCCGGGAGATTTCCGTCAGGACATTCGGACCCGACTCGGCGAGGTATCCATCCTCCCGATGGCTGCGGATCACGCCGCCAACCTGCCCGGAGGCCTCGTACACAACGCACGGGACATTTTGTTCCGCGAGGCGAAACGCCGCCGTCAGGCCGGTGATGCCTCCGCCTATGATTGCGACCGGTTTCATATGCTCTTTGAGAATTGGCGTTTCGGTGTGGATGCGGCCGGCGGGTTTGCATCAAAGCGCATCGCGATGTTCCGGATGAGGATGCGGCCGATCGGCGTGACTTCAATTCCGTCGCGGCTGATGGTCAGCAATCCATCAGCGGCGAGCTCGTGAAGCTTGCTGATCTCCTTGCAGAAGTACTCGGTGAAACCGATGCCGAGCAGCTCCGACATCGCGTCGAAATCCAGTTTCATGTCGCACATCAGGCGGACGATGGTGGTGCGCCGGATTTTATCGTCCGGGGAGAGGACATAGCCGCGCGCCACCGGGAGATGGCCGGCATCGAGCGATTGGTAATAACCGTCGAGGTCTTTCTCATTCTGCCAGTAAGTGCCGTCCGCCTGGGAGATGGAGGACATGCCAAAGGCGTGGATGTCTGCGTCCGGGAAGGTGGTGTAACCCTGGAAATTGCGATGGAGCTGGCCGGCACGCTGGGCCTTTGCCAGCGGATCGTGCGGCTTGGCAAAATGATCCATGCCGATGCAGATGTAACCGGCCGCGGAGAGCTTCTCGATGGCCAGCTTGAAGAGCGTCAGGCGCGCCTTCGCGGCGGGCAGATCGGTAAGCAAGCGCTGCGCAGGCTTGACCCACGGGACATGGGCGTAACCAAAGACCGCGATCCGGTCCGGGTCGATCTCGATCACGGCGTCGAGGGTCTTTGCAAACGAAGCGGGAGTCTGCCGGGGCAGCCCGTAGATGATGTCAAAATTGATCGAGGTAAATCCGGCGTCGCGAAAGAGCATGACGGCCTGCTCCGTGTACTCGCGCGGCTGCACACGATGGATGGCGGCCTGGACGTCGGGATCGAAATCCTGCACGCCGATGGAGGCGCGCCGGAAGCCGCAATCCGAGAGCGCGGCGACATGGCCGAGGCTGAGCGTCCGGGGATCGACCTCGACGCTGCCTTCCACCTTTGGCGAGACGGTAAAGTGATGCCGGATCAAATGTCCGAGCTCGCGAATCTCCTCCGGCTGAAAGTAAGTGGGCGTGCCGCCGCCGAGATGCATCTGCACCACCTGGCGGCGCGGATCGAGCGCGGGCTTGAGCAGCGTGATCTCGCGGTCAAGGTAAGTCAGGTACCGCTGAGCGGCGGTTTGATCGGTGGTAATGACATTCGCGCAGCCGCAGTACCAGCAGAGCGATTTGCAGAAGGGGAGATGGAAGTAGAGCGATAGCTCGCCCGCATCCTTCTGGTGTGCGGCAAGGCGCGACATGACGGTCTCCTGCTTGACGCTGGAGGAGAAGTTCGTGGCCGGCGGATACGAGGTGTAGCGCGGCGCGGGGACGTCGTACTTGCGGATGAGGTTGAGATCGACGGTGAGCGGGTTCATGTAAAAGATTTGACCGTATCCACGAGCGCCTGGATGCACTCGAGCCGCGCGGTGGGGAGGACGCCGTGGCCGAGATTGAAAATATGCCCGGGCCGGCCGCGCATGCTGCGCAGTAGCCCCAGCGTCTCGCGCTCCACGATATCAGGCCGCGTGGTTAGCAAAACCGGGTCGAGGTTTCCCTGCACCGCGATTTCTTTCGGCAGGATGGAGGCCACCCGTGAGAGCTCGACGGTCCAATCAAGGCTGATCGCCGAGGCGCCTGTATTGGCCAGCGTGGACCAGCAGCCGTGCGTTCCCTTTGAGAAAAGAATAACCGGCACTTTCCGCCCCAGCGCATCGATGACCTCGCGAATCCACCGCCCGGAGCCGGCCTCGAATTGCGACGCGGGAAGCACCCCGCCGCAACTGTCAAAAATTTGCACCGCATCCACCCCGGCATCGATTTGCAGCCGCAGCGTCTCGATGACGGCCTGCGTGATCTTTTCCATGAGCGCGGCGAAGGCTAGCGGCTGCTCATACATCATCGCGCGCGCCCGGTTCCATTCGCGGACACTGCCCCCCTCGATCATGTAATTGGCCAGCGTCCACGGCGAGCCCGCAAAGCCGAGCAATGCGGTATTGCCGGCAAGGCGCGGCCGGACGAGTGCGAGCGCGTCTGCGACATAGGAAAGCCGCTCTGCAACATTGCTGGCGTCCAGGCGGGCGATGTCCGTGGAGGTGTGCGTGGAGAAATCCATCTCCACACCGCCGCTTTCGCGGAAGGTATATGCCTGCCCCATGGCCTCCGGCACGATGAGGATGTCGCTGAATAATATGGCGGCGTCGAACCCGAAGCGCTCGATGGGCTGCAGTGTGACCTCCGCCGCAAGCTCCGGCGTCCGCACCAGCTCGACGAAGGTTCGCCCCTCCTTGAGCTTCCGGTATTCCGGCAGCGCGCGCCCGGCCTGCCGCATCAGCCACACCGGCGGCCGGTCCAGCGGCTCGCATGCGCAGGCCGCAAGGAAGCGCTGGCGGTTGCTCAATCGCCGCGGAGCCGGGTGGGGAATGATGCCTGGACTCGATGCTGTGGCGGAGACGAGATGGACGCTCATTGCGGCCCAAGCATCCGACAGAAGCACCTTCCGCACTTCCCGTTTTTCGACCGGTACTTATCCGATCTTGCCAGTAGCCTAATCCGTCAGCCGTTTTAGCGTCAGCACTTCCCCTTCGGTGGCCGCAAAGACTTCCATAATGCTTCCCCTAGCCTCGGCGCGGGCATGGGCCAGCATGGCGTCGATCCGCTCGTCGTCATGGCCGGGATCGTGGTGGAAAAGGTAGAGGCGTTTCACGTTGGCGAGGATGGCGAGGTGCACCACGTCGTCCACGCAGCCGTGACCCCAGCCGATGTGATGGCTGTATTCCTCCGAGTCGTATTGCGAATCGATGATCAGCACATCCGCGTCGCGGATGAATTCGATCAGTTTCCCGTTTTGCAAATCGGCCTGATCCTGCGCGCCGGCGGCGCTGAGTTCCTGGAAGGGCTCATTGTCCGGCAGGTAGGCGATAACGCCGCCGCTGGTGGCCAGACGATAGCCGACGGCGATGCCTGGATGATTGACCGTGGCTGCGGTGGCATGGATGAGGCCGAGCTGGAAGCTGAAGCTCTGCAACTCCTCAATCACGACATTGCCCGGCATCTCCTGAAGAGCGATGGGGAAGTAGGGGCTCTCCATCTGTCCGGCAAGCGTGCCGGCCAGCCCCTTGCGCGCCCCCTCATAGCCAAGCACCCGGATGGTGTTCTTCGGTTGATATGCAGGCAGGAAGAAGGGGAACCCCTGGATATGATCCCAGTGGGTGTGTGTGATCAGCACCGTCAGGTTGATCGGCTCGCCATCGAACTCCCGGGCCAGCGCCAGCCCCAGCGGCCGGATGCCCGTGCCGGCATCCAGCACGATGATCTGCCCATCCGCGCGCACCTCCACGCAGGAGGTATTGCCGCCGTACCGGACCGTCGCCGGGCCGGGGGTCGGCACGGAGCCGCGCACCCCCCAAAAAGTGATCTGGCATCCGGCAGGCTCGTTGGTCATCTGCGTGCGGTATTGCCCTTTGCGGCATAAAATGCAAGCCGGTGAAGTGGATTAGGAGTCTGTTGAAATACTGGGGTGTGCCGCGCGAGGTCATATTGGGCCATATGGCAAGGCGCGAGCGACGCGCATCCCCTTCATGGGGCTGTAAGGAGCGAGCAACGCCGCCAGATGGCCCAAGATGGCCTCGCCCGGAGGGTTGCGCCGCTTTTTGGGCTGTGCCGCGTTGCTCCTCGGTCACAGACCCATGAAGGGTATGCTCCCTCGTCGCGCCTTGCACAGCCCAAAAATCGACGCAACGCGACACACCCCAGTATTTCAACAGACTCCTGAGTGCCGCAACTTTTGGACACCGGGGCGGTTTGCCATTAAGATCATGCTGGATTGGCTCGCGCCGTGCTGCCTTTGTGCCACGGACCGCACCTTCCGATTCTTCGTTTAACCGTCCTGATTATGTCTGAATCCAAGCCAGTCACATGGTACGATGACCCTGCCCATTTCCGCCGCACTTCGCGCCGGGAGTTCCTCTACGTCGGCCTCGTGGGAGGGTTGGGGCTTACCCTGAGCGACTTTTTCCGCCTCCAGGCGCAGGAAGCGGCCATCCAGGCGAAGGCAAAGGCCGTCATCCACATCTACCTGCCGGGCGGTATCTCCCCGCACGAATCCTTTGATCCCAAGCCGCTTGCGCCCGTCGAGGTGCGCGGGCCTTTCAAGGCGATCCCCACCAAAGTGGATGGCCTGGAGTTCTCCGAGTTGCTGCCGAACACCGCCAGGATCGCCGACAAGATCACCGTCATCCGCTCCATCACCCACGGCGAGGCAGCCCACGAGCGGGGCACCAGCGAGATGTTCACCGGCTACAAGCCGAGCCCAGCCATCCAATACCCGAGCATGGGGAGCGTCGTCTCGCATGAGCTCGGCGGGCTAAACGATCTGCCCCCCTACGTCTGCATCCCGACGCAGCCAAATCCTTACGCCGGCAGCGGTTACCTGAGCAATGCGTACGGGCCATTCGGGCTTGGCGGCGACCCGGCCAATACCAATTTCAGCGTGCGCGATCTCTCGCTCTCGCCCGATGTCGATCACCAGCGCTTCCAGGAGCGGCAGAACATCCTCGCGGCGGTGGACGCCCATTTTCGCACGATGGAAAAGTCCGACGCGCTTGACGCGATGGATGCCTTTTACCAGCATGCCTACAGCCTTATCAGCAGCGACAAGGCGCGCGAGGCCTTCAATCTCAAGGCAGAGCCCGATGCGCTGAAGGATCAATATGGCCGCAACGATGCCGGGATGCGGATGCTGATGGCCCGCCGCCTGGTGGAAGGGGGCGTCCGCTTCGTCTCCATGGTCTATGGGAGCTGGGATCATCACGTGAATGTGAAGGGCGGCATCCAGAAGGACCTGCCAAAATTCGACAAGGCCTACGCGGCGCTCATCGCGGACCTCGACCAGCGGGGGATGCTTGATTCCACGCTCGTCATGGTCACAACGGAATTTGGCCGCACGCCGAAGATCAACAAGGATGCCGGTCGTGACCATTGGCCGCGGGTCTTCTCCGTGCTGCTTGCCGGCGGCGGCATCAAGCGCGGGTCGGTCTATGGCTCGTCGGATTCCACAGGGTCGGAGCCGGACGATAATCCGCTGGCGGTCGAGGATTTCGCGATGACCATCTTCCATCAGCTCGGGATCGACGGGACCAAAAAACTCATGTCGCAGGGCAGCCGCCCGGTCGACATCGTCAGGGGCGGCGAGGTCATCCAGGACCTGCTTGCCTAGAATCCCCATGTGCCGGCGCATCGCAGCGCTTTTGCTTCTGGTTGTTGCAGCGGCACAGGGCGCCTCACCGCACTTTTCCGCAATCGATCCGCCCGGCATTGAGCGTGGCGCGGACACCGATGTCACGATCTCCGGCCAGCATCTCCAGGATGCGCAGGGGTTGTTGTTCTATAACGCAGGGATACAAATCGTCTCGTGGAAACCGGTAGACCAGGGGAAAGTGCTGGCGCGGTTGCGGGTCGCGCCGGACAGCCCGCTGGGCGAGCATGATCTGCGCGTCTGGACGGCGACAGGCATCTCCGAGCTGCGGCCGCTTTCCGTCGGCCCGTTCCCGAATGTCCAATGCTCCGGTACCAACCATACCATCGCGAAGGCCCAGCCGGTGCCCCTCAATTGCACGGTATGCGGCGTGATCCATGACGAGGAGATCAACTACTTCTCGATCCAGGCCCGCAAAGGAGATCGCATCACGGCGGAAGTGGAGGGGATGCGGCTCGGGCGCGATATGTTCGACCCATGGGCAGCCATCCTCGATGCGCATGGGCATCAGCTTGCGGCGGATGACGATTGCTCGCTCTTCCTCCAGGACCCGCTCGTCTCAACCATCGCGCCGTCGGATGGGACCTTTCTCGTCTCCGTGCGGGAGAGCACGTGGGGAGGAAGTTCGGAGAGCCTTTACCGGCTTCACATTGGGAATTATCCGCAGCCGGTTGTGGTCTATCCCTCCGGCGGTCCCGCGGGGCAGAATCTGCCGGTAATTTTCATCGGCGATGTGAAGGGAGCCATCAGTACGACCTTGCAGCTCCCCTCTACGCCCGGCATTTCGTTTGGCGCGCCGTACATGGAAAACGGGCTCGTCTCACCCGGTCCTCTGCCGATGCGCGTTTCTCCATTTCCGAATGTCCTGGAGAAAGCGCCGAACAACGACATCGCCCACGCCACGGCCGCGCCGGCGCTGCCTGTGGCCTTCAACGGCGTCATCACAAAGCCGCACGAAACCGATTTCTTCCGCTTCCACGCCACCAAAGGTACGGCGCTGGACCTCACGGTCTATGCACGCCAGTTGCGTTCGCCGATCGATTCCGTGATCGATCTCTGCGATGCGCAGGGGAGGCATCTGGCGAACAACGACGATTACAACGGGCCGGACAGTTACCTGCGCTTCAACGTTCCTGCGGATGGCGATTACTGCGTATCGATTCGCGACCAGCAAAACCGCGGCGGCTTTACCTATGTCTACCGCATCGAGGTCGTGCCGGTGGCGCCGGGCATCTCCTTCACCATGCCGGAGGTCGTGCGCGACAGCCAGGATCGCGAGACCATCGTCGTGCCGCGCGGAGGCCGTTACGCCGCGATGCTGCGGATGAAGAGCGACGGATTCGACGGCGATTTCCAGCTCTTGCTTCCGAGGCTGCCGCCGGGCATCGCATTGGAGACCGGCAGCAAGGCGGGGGACATGATGCCGGTCGTTTTTGAGGCTGCGCCCTATGCGCCCCTCGGCGCCGCGCTGACCGACGTGCAGGCGGTGCCGATGGATGCCACCCAGCATGTCACCAGCGGCTACGACCAGACGATCGAGCTGATCCATGGCCCGCCGAACGACTACGCCTATCTCAAGACGGAGATCCATCGCCTCGCCGTGTCCGTGGCCCAGGAGGCTCCCTTCCAGATCGAGTTGACCGCGCCGCCATTTCCCATCCTGCAAAACGGACAGTCCTCGCTTTTGGTGAGCGCGATTCGCAAGCCTGGCTTTACCGGACCGATCAATGTCTCGCTGCTCTACAATCCGCCCGGCATCAGCTCCCAGGCGGTCACAACCATGCCGGCCGGCCAGAACACCGTCGATCTCCCGATCAACGCCAGCCAGGATGCGAAAGCCAGGACATGGCAGATCGCCGCCATCGCATCCGCCGATACCGGCCAGGGCGAGGTCTGGACCTCCTCCGGCCTGGTGCCGCTGACTGTCTCACGGCCATTTGTCGCCGCGCATCTCGACCGCGCGAGCACCGTGCAGGGATCCCCGGTCGCCATCACCTGTCACTTCGAACAGAACATGCCCTTCGACGGCCAGGCTACTGTGCGGCTGATGGGATTGCCCGAGAAGGTCACCGCGCCGGATATCCAGATCACCTCGGCGGATACGCAGGCGGTCTTTAATGTCACCACCGATCCGACGGCGACCCCGGGCAATCATCGCGATCTCTTCTGCCAGGTCACGATTGTGAAAAATGGGGTGAAGATCATGGCGTACACCGGGGCGGGCGGCACGCTGCGCATCGACCCTGCGCCAAGGAAGGTGGTGGCTGCCCAATGAAAACCTGGCCGCCCATCTCCGCGTTCCGGTTAAAATTGTACCTGTTCCTCGGGTCCGTGCTCGCGGCGATTCTGCTGTTTACCATTGCGCCGGCATCGAATTCCACCGCGGCCTTTACGATGGGTTCACCGGCTCCCGCACCGGAAATCGCGCCGGCGGCGCCTGCTCCGTTAAGCCCGCCTCCCATTGCGAATCCACCAGCCATCTCTTCGTCCGGCCAGACGATTGTCCCGGCCCTGCAGCTCGATCACCCGATGAGTTTCAAGCATGATGTCCTGCCGGTGCTGACCAAGGCGGGGTGCAACACCGGCGGCTGCCATGGCGCGGCCATTGGGCGCGACGGGTTTCATCTCTCGCTCTTCGGCTACGATCCGGAGGGCGATTACAATCGCATCACGCGGGAGATGGGGGCGCGCCGGATCAACCTCGCGATGCCGGAGGAGAGCCTGCTCCTGCTCAAGGCGACCGGCAGTGTGCCGCACACGGGCGGGAAGCGATTTGACCGGACCAGCGATTTCTACAAGGCGGTGATCCAATGGCTCGACGCCGGCGCGCCGCACGATCCGCCGGATTCCCCGCACGTGATGGGCGTCCAGATCGAGCCGTCGGAGATGGTGATCGAAGGGGATCACGTGCCCCGTCAGTTGCGTGTCCTGGCGCGTTACTCGGACGGCAGCGTACGCGACGTGACCTCGCTGGCGGTCTTCGCCACGAATAACGATCCGGTGGCAAAGGTCTCGCCGAATGGCCTGATCACCTCCGGCGAGCGCGGCGAGGCCTTCGTGATGGCGCGCTTCGATGCCACCACGGTGGGCACGGATGTGATCGTCGTTCCGAAGGACCTCGCCTTCACCTTCCCGCAGGTCGAGGAGCGCAATTACATCGACACGCTCATCGATGACAAGCTGAAGAAACTGCGCATCGCACCCTCCGGCGTTTGCAGTGATGAAGAGTTCCTCCGGCGCGCCTCGATCGATATCACCGGCATGCTGCCCACGGTGGAGGAGCATGACCAGTTTCTCGCCAACACCGATCCCCAGAAGCGCGCGAAGCTGGTGGACGCGCTGCTGCAACGCCCGGAATTCGCGGACATCTGGGTCATGAAATGGGCCGAGTTGCTCCAGATCCGCAGCGGTACCGACGTCTCCTACAAGTCCGCCGTGGTTTATTACAATTGGCTGCGCGAGCAGATTCTCGCCAATGTCCCGGTCAATGAACTCGTCCGGCAGTTGATCTCCAGTTCCGGCGGGACCTTCGACAATCCGGCGGCGGGCTATTACCAATTTGAGACGGATCCGTTGAAGCTCGCGGAGGACACCGCCCAGTCCTTCCTCGGCGTCCAGATCAAGTGCGCGCAGTGCCACAATCATCCGTTCGACCGCTGGACGATGAATGACTATCGCGGCTTCGTGGCGTTCTTCACGCAGATCCAGCGGAAGAAGGGCGAGGACCCACGCGAGACCATCGTTTTCGACGGGCACAACGGCGAGTCGGTCAATCCGATTACCAATAAAGTCGTCCCGCCAAAATTTCTCGGCGGCCCGGTGGCACTGCAAAATGGTGAGGACCGGCGCCAGCAGCTTGCCGATTGGATGGCCGATCCGGCCAATCCGTATTTCTCGCGGCACTTCGCGAATATCATCTGGGACCAGTTCTTTGGCCGCGGCATCATCGAACCCGTGGACGATGTCCGTGTCAGCAATCCGCCTGCAAACCGGCAATTGCTCGACGCGCTCGCAAGGCGCCTCGTGGCTTGCCATTACGACTTCCGGCAGCTCATCCGCGATATCTGCCTCTCGCGCACTTACCAGGAGTCGAGCCAGTCGAATTTCACGAACGAGTCCGATGTCAGCAACTTCTCCCACAGCGGCATCCGGCGGCTGCGGGCTGAGGTATTGCTCGATTGCATCAGCGAGGCAACAGGGACGAAGGATAAGTTCCGCGGCCTGCCGCTCGGCTCGCACGCGGTCCAGATCGCCGATGGAGCCACCTCCTCCTATTTCCTGACGACCTTTGGCCGGGCCACCCGCGAGACACCCTGCTCGTGCGAGGTCTCCATCGATCCAAATCTCTCGCAAGCCCTGAACCTGATCAACGGCAACGTCGTCCAGGGCAAGATTGTCGGCGGCGGCCTTATCAAAAGGATGATCGTCGCGAAAATGGACGACCAGGCCATCCTCACCAATCTCTATCTCCGCACCTTCTCCCGGCCACCCGGGCCCGATGAGCTGAAGACGCTGCTCCCGCTCCTCACCGCCCAGACTACGCGCGAGAAAACCCTGGAGGACATCTTCTGGGCGCTGCTGAATTCCAAGGAGTTCATGTTCAACCATTGATCCTGCGCGTGAAACATTCTTCCCCCATCCTTCTCTTGCTGCTGCTCGCAGCGCCGTTGCGCGCGGCGGTGACTTATCAGGATACCATCCGTCCGCTGTTCCAGAGCAGTTGCCTCAATTGCCACAACCCGGACAAGCAGAAGGCCGGGCTCGATCTCTCCACTTATGACGCCGCCATGGATGGGAGCGACAACGGCAAGGTCATCGAGCCGGGCGATCCCGACAAGAGCCTGCTGCTCAAGGTGCTGACGCACGACTCCGAGCCGTTCATGCCGAAGGGCGGAGATAAATTGCCCGACTCGCAGATCGACCAGATTCGCCAATGGATCGAGGCAAACGCGCCCGAGAAGGCCGGCGGCGCCGTGGCAAAGGGCGGCAACGCTCCGGCGCCCGTCGCCGTCGTGCCCGTGGAGGAAAAACCGTCCGGGCCGCCCGCGATGCCCGTCAACGGCGTGCTGGAGCCGTTCATCCATACCATGCGCGCCGGCGCCGTGCCGAGTGTCGCGGGGAGCCCGTGGGCGCCGCTGGTCGCGCTGGCCGGGCAGAAGCAGGTGCTGCTTTACAATACCAGGACGCTGCAACTGGCCGCCGTGCTCCCGTTCCCGGAGGGGTTCCCGGCCACGGTCCGCTTCAGCCACAATGGAAGCCTGCTCATCGCCGGCGGCGGCATTGGCGCGAAGCTGGGCCACGTGGTCATCTGGGATGTCATCACAGGGAAGCGCATCGCGCAGGTCGGTGATGAATTCGACACCGTCCTCGCCGCCGATATCAGCCCGGACCAGAGCCTCGTTGCGCTGGGCGGTCCGAGCCGGCTGGTAAAAATCTTCAACGCATCCACCGGCAAAATGCTGTGCAAAATGAAGAAGCACACCGATTGGGTCACGGCACTCTGCTTTACCCCGGACGGCAAATATTTGATATCGGGCGATCGCGCCGGCGGCATGTCCGTCTGGGATACGCAGGGGCATGAGATTGAATCCACCACCGCGCACGACGCGGCCATTACGGAGATCGCGTGCCGGGGCAATTTCGTCGCGACATCGAGCGAGGATGGGACCGTGAAATTTTGGGACATCATGGAGGGGAGGGAACTCAAACGATGGAAGGCCCATCCCACCGGCGTCCGCTCTGTCGCATTCACCGCGGATGGCCACATCCTCACCAGCGGGCGCGACAAGCTGGTGCGCCTCTGGGATGCCAATGGCAACCTCGTGCGGCAATTCGCGCCCCTCTCGGATATCGCGATGCAGGCCACCAGCACCGGAGACCGGATCATCGCCGCGGATTGGAACGGCGTGGTGCGCGTCTGGACCGAGGATGGAAAGCGGGCAGGGGACCTCGATTCCAATCCGCCGACCATCGCCGCGCGCATCGATTGGCTGAATAAACGCCTCGCCGATTTGCAGGTGCTCCAGCCCGCGGAACACGCGGCCAGCATCCGCGCCGCGGCGGACCTTGCGGCCATCGTGGCGCGCGGGGCTGCTCCCATCGCGGCCTTGAATACAGCCAGGAGCGCCCTCGCCGCCGCCCGGGCAAAGCTGGCCCTCGCGCAAAAGCGCACCACTGAATCCACGGCGGCGATCCAGGCCGCCCGCGAGCAACTGAGCGGTTTCCGGATAATCGCCGGGGAACTGGCGCCGGCATCCTGCGCCAATCCGCTCCTTCAGCCCGCCCTCTTCTCGACCCTTGCATTCCAGGCCATCGCGGCAAAGAGCGTTGCCGACCATGAAAGCGCCCTTAAGAATTACCAGGCCGTCATTCCCGCAGCGCGCACGCAATGCGCGGCACTGGCCGCCGATCTGGCGTCAAAGGGCACCGCGAACGCCGCGCTCCTCGCCTCCCTGAAGGCAGCCCGTGCTGCACTTGCCGCCGCCGAGACCACGGAAAAGAACAACGCGCTCGAGTACAAGGCCGACAGCGCCGGACTACTGCAATGGAAGGCGGTCGCAAGCCGCGTCACCGCGGCTCCGCAGTATGCGTCCGGGAATCCGGCGGCTCAATGAGCCCGCTGCTACTGGGCGTTGAACTTCTTGTGCCCGCTGCGCTTGTCCTGCTGAAGCTTGTCCAGTAGCGCGGCGGCGTCTGCCGTCCTGCCGTCGCTAATGGCTTGCTCGAGCTTCTGGAAGTCGGCGATGAGCCCGTCGATCGCCGTCTTGTAATCGGTCACAAACTGCGCCTGGTCTGCGGGCGCGATTTGCTTCGTCTTCGCCGGCTGGAAGGTCTTCGCCTTGGTGGCGTGGGCCTCCATGTCCTTCGCCAGCGCGAGCGCCGCGTCCTTCTGGGCGGGGTCATTCACGATTTTGCGCAAGGCGCGGAAATCCTTGGAGATGCCGCCCATCTCGATGGCGAGCGGGGTCTTCGGCTGGTCATCCTGGGCCTGGGCGGGAATGGCAACGGCCATGAGAATGGCGGGGACTAGAAAGCGGAAAAGGGGTGTTTTGAACATGGTCCCAGCCTTTAACACGGCTCTTTTGCAAAAGTCTCGCCTTCTTTTGGCGTCACCGCTTTCGGCCCGGGACCACTTGCAGCGGGGCGCCGGCTATGCTATCCAGAGGCGCACATTTTCCCGTGGAAGGATGGGACAATGGCGGTATCCAGGGCACCATTCCCGGCTTAACATCCATGCAGACAGCTAAAATATTGCTTGCCATTCTAACCCTCGCGGCCGGTTGCGCCACGGGGTTTGGACGCATTGGCGAGAACGCGCAGGACCTGCAGAAGAGGTATGGCGCGCCCACCTCCGCCGACACGGTGGGCGCCTATCAGCGGGCCGTTTACGAAAAAAGCGGCTTCGAGATCACCGTCTATTATTCCAACGGCTCCAGCGTGATGGAGATCTTTGCAGGGCGCTTCGACCAGGCTGTCGCACGGAAGCTGGCCGTCCAGGTCGCGGGGGTCGCAGGCGGCGGGACTTTCGCAGAGGCGGACGCCTGCCATGAGGCCGCGTTGCGGAAGGACTCGGGGATTACGAGCGCGGACGATGTCTTTTGGCTCTGGACGGCCGCCGGATCCCCGATGACCGCGGCGTTCAACCCTGTGGAATGCACGCTGACGTTCTTTAGCAAGGCCACGCTGTACGCCGATATCCACAAAGCGCTGGCCAGCCAGCCGATGTAGGACGGCGCCTGAACTGTAAACCTGAACTGTAATACCCAGTTGACGCAAGGTGCCGGTCGATGCATCATGAGCCGATGATTCCCCGCACGCTTATCCCCATCCTGCTGGCATTGGGCTTTTGCTCGCTCGCCATCAGCCACACTGACGCAAAAGAGAAGGGCAAACCGCGTCCCACTCCCTTCCACATCACCATCGAGTCGGTAAGCTCTGACTCCATCACGGTCAATGACCCGGATGGAGTGAAGACCTACAAGATCGATCATAACACGGAAATCACCTTCAAGGGCAATACCGTGACTACGGATCAACTCCAGACGGGGATGCGCGTTGAGGTTACTCCTGACTCGGTCGACCCGGGCCTGGCTGAGATGATCCAGGCGGACGATCCTCCTGCCGCCGCGCCCGCACCACGCAGGTAAGGATTGTCACCGGCATCCAGCCCCAGTAGCGGCAGCGGCCAATCGATATTTTCGATTTTTAGGCCATTTTAGAGGCGATTTTTCAAATTTTAGATTGCACCGCTGTGTCAACCCGTTAGGAAGAAACACAACATATGGCAGCTAAAGCACTTACCAAATCAGAAGTCCTCAACAAACTGGCTGACGCGACTCAGACCCCCCGGAAGACTGCGGCTCTCTTCCTGGAGACATTGGTTGGCCTCGCTTACGCGGAAACCAAGAAAAAGGGTGAGTTTGTCATTCCCGGCATCGGGAAGCTCGTCAAGCAGAAGCGCAAGGCGCGCACGGGCATCAACCCGAAGACCGGCGCGAAGATCAAGATCGCGGCGAAGACCGTGGTCAAGATCCGCATCGCCAAGGCCGCGAAAGACGCGATCTTCGGCGCAAAGGCCTAGTCCGCTTTTGCGGATCAGATCGTTTTTGGGAGGAGACCGGCGTTCACGGCCGGCTCCTTTGTATTGCGGGCGGATGGAAGTCCGGCCGCCTGCGCTCGGGGCTTGATTGGACGTTCGTTCGCGTCCAATGTTCCGGTCAGGTATGAACTTATCGATCGCCCGCTCCAGCGCGCTCTGGATCTTGCTCTGCGGGCTTGCGCAAACGCTCCTGGGCGGTTCCGCCATCGGCGCCGCTGTAATTTCACAACCACCCGCCGCCGCGGCTAATTGCCGCCGCGTCGTGCTCGTCCACGGCATCTACAATTCCGGGAGGCGGATGAGTGGGATGAAGCGCTTCCTGGAGGCGCGCGGCTGGCAGGTCTATGCGGTGAGCATCAAGCCGAACAATGCGTCCATTACTTTCCAGGACATGGCGGCGCAGCTTGCGGACTACATCAATGCCAATGTTCCAGCCGGCGAAAAATTTGACCTCGTGGGCTTCAGCATGGGCGGCCTCGTCTCCCGGTATTATGTCCAGAAGATGGACGGCTACCGCCGGGTGCGCCGGTTCGTCACCCTTTCCGCTCCCAATCATGGCACGCTCTGGGCATGCCTTGGCGGTCTCCCCGGGGTAAAGCAAATGCGGCCCGGCAGCCCGATGCTGCGCGATCTCAATGGCGATATGAGCAAACTTGAGCCGCTGCACTATACGTCGATCTATACCCCGTTTGATCTCAGCATCATTCCCGCCACCAGTTCGCGAATGCCTGTCGGGCGCAATGTGGTGCTCTGGGTGCCGTTGCACCCGCTCATGACGATGCTGCCGCGCCCGCTTCACGCCGTTGAACAGGCATTGACGGATTAACGTCCCATCCAGCCGCCATCCACTGTCAGAATCGTACCGGAGACGTAGTCCGATGCGGGCGACGCGAGGAAAACGGTGGCGCCCTTGAGATCCTCCGCGCTGCCCCAGCGTCCAGCAGGGATCCGGGCAAGGATGGCATTGGAGCGCGCCGGATCGCCGCGCAGCGCCTCGGTATTGTCCGTGGCGATATAGCCGGGGGCGATGGCATTGACGCACACGCCGCGACCGGCCCATTCATTGGAGAGGGCCATGGTCAATTGCGCGATGCCGCCCTTGCTCGCGGCATAGCCGGGAACGGTGATGCCGCCCTGGAAGGAGAGGAGCGACGCGGTGAAGATGATCTTGCCATGGCCGCGGGTGAGCATGTCGCGGCCGAACTCGCGCGCGAGGATAAACGGGGCGCGCAGGTTGACCTCAATGACTTCGTCCCAGAGCGCGTCATCATGCTCCGCGGCGGGCTTGCGCTTAATGGTGCCGGCATTGCACACGAGGATGTCGACGACGGGATGCTGAGCCTTGATGATGCCGACGAATTCCTCGACCAGGTCGCGATGCGAAAGGTCGCACCGGTAGGGCGTAAACTTCCGGCCCAATGCGGTAATCGCTTCGCCGACCTTGCTGCCGGCGAGTTCCAGGTTCGCACTGACGCCCACGATATCCGCGCCGGCCTCGGCAAGCGCAAGGGCCATCGCCGCGCCGATGCCGCGCTTGCATCCGGTGACGAGCGCGACTTTTCCCCGGAGGTTGAATTGATCGAGGATCATTACTTGAGATCGGTGATTTTGATGCCGTCCATGTCGGTGAATCTCTGGTTCTCACCCCCCATGGCCCAGATAAAGGCATAAGCCTCCGTGGCGCAGCCGGCATGGATGGACCAGCTCGGCGAGAGCACGGCTTGCCCGCTGTGCAAGATCAGGTGCCGCGTCTCATGGCCCTCGCCCATGAAATGGAATACCGCGGCCGAGTCCGGAAGATCAAAGTAGAAATAGACCTCCGAGCGGCGCAGGTGGGTGTGCGGCGGCATGGTGTTCCAGATGCTGCCGGTCGCAAGCTGCGTCATGCCGGTGACCAACTGGCAGCTCTTCGCGCCGCCCTCATGGATGTACTGAAAGATCGTGCGCTCATTCGCGGTTGCGGATGCGCCGAGATCGACCCGGTTCGCGCTCTCCTTCGCGACGAGCTGCGTGGGATATGCCGCATGAGCCGGGTAACTGATAAAGTAAAACCGGGCCGGATTCGCCGTGTCCGATGAAACGAAGCTGACCTCGCGGCTGCCGCGCCCGATGTAAATACCGTCGCGCAAACCGAGCGCGAAATGCTGGCCATCGACGATCACCTCGCCGGGCCCGCCGAGATTGAACGCGCCGGCTTCGCGCCGCTCGCAGAAGTAATCGGAGGCGAGCGCCGGATCGGGCGCGAGCGCGAGCGGGGCATCGGTGGGAACGATGCCGCCCAGAACGGTGCGCTCAGTTTCCCAATAGACCATCTCGCTCCGGCCGGGGACAAAGAGGTTCTCGACCAGGAAGTGCCGGCGCAGCTCCTCGGTGGTCATTCGCAGATATTGTTCTTTGCCGACGGCGTAACGGATTTGCATGGAGTAATGGAGATTAGTTGAGGCTTGCCGGGATGCGCGTCACCGGGCCAATGAGGCCGGATGCGGTGATTGGCCAGCCGGAGGCGTCGAACGGAGTGTAGTGCTGGCTGAGGACATTGGGCGGGTAGAAGATTTTCCAGGGGATATGCCGAATGTCGAGATCGCGGATGCGATTGGCGGAAGTATTGGTGACTTCGACTTCAAGATGGTTGCCCTTTGGCAGCAACGGCGTGGCAAGAACGCGCCACGGAGGGATGATGAGCGTACCAAGCGATTTGCCGTTCAGCCGAACGCGAGCGCTCTGGCAGACCTTGCCGAAGTCGATCCACCAGAGACCGGAGTTCTCAGAAGGCGCGTCGAAGTTGATGGAGTAGTTGGCGGTCCCGGCGAATGCCTGCGTATCCGTGCCACCGAGGTCAGTCCAGGAACCCAGCGTGCCGGTCTGAATCGGAGCAGGAAGCGTTGGGCCGCCCTCGATGAATTTGATAGTCCAGGTGCCAGTAATGGAAATGGGACGGCCACTGGGAAGCCCAGGCGGTGGAATGAGTTCAGTCGGGGCCTTATCAACAGTCCGGACGATAATGGATTCACCCGGTTCCAAGTGAAGACGCAATTTCGGGTTGGGACCAACGCCAGCCTGAGGATCAGCGGGGCCACTGAGCCCAGACATGGGATCCATAACTTCGATGAAGCGCTCCGGTGTGGACAGAGTAATCACGTCTTCAAGCGGTTGGGTGCCGCGATTGGCGATGAAGTAGTATCGGCCTCCGGAATAGGAACGGCGGATATAATGGATGCCGGGATGGTCGACCATTGATTCGCGGCGCACGCCAATTGGGGCAAGTCCGCTTGCTGCGTCCGGGAGGACGATGGGGAAGTTTGTATTAATATCGATCTTTGGCCCATCCATAGCGTCACGGATCGATTGGATGGCAAACCTCAATTCCTTGCGTCGCTCATCGAGGTTCGCCAATCCAGGAACGTCATCGGGGTATTTTGATTCAAAAATCACCGTAATGCCGCCTGCCGCCAGTGCAGTCAATTTCTTGAACGTCGCAACCGGCATCATGTGACACGGCGGAACCACGATGGCGTAGTACTTGCAGCCGCCCGCCTCGATACACCCGTCGTTGGCATTCGCTTTCATCCCGGCCAATTGCCGATCCGATACGTAATCAAAGGAGAACCCATGATCCCATAACTCATGCGCGGTCTTCCCAATGGGCTGCGATTCAAACCACGCGCCCTTGATATCAAAATTCTGCACCATCCCCGAAGCGTCGTTCCACTTGTCGTAAATGGGCCAGTACACCAGCACGTCGTTATCGGGCTTTCCAGCCTGGAGAACCGATTGGCACCGCGTGATGTATTCGTTCAGCGTCGGCACATCGTGCCAGATGGAGTTGCGCGGATTCATCTCCGTGGAGGCGTAGAAACACCAACCCGGCCACGGCGCCTGATCCGGCGAGTAAGCTGTCCCGTGGTAAACGATGTGATTGATCCCCGCGAGGAACATGTCGTCGGCGAGGTATTTCACATCCGCCAGCGTCCCGGTGAAATGCTCCTCCAGCCATGTCCCGGTCTCGGCGCTCGCCAGCGGCTTGCCAGCCACGTGCGCGGCGGAGGAGGCAAACTTGGAGACCAGGATGTCCCGGGAGGTAAAAAACATTTCCGTCTCGGGGACATCGGAGACGTCATAGAGATCGAGCAAATTCCCCGGGTCGCCATGCGCCTGGTAGCGCGCAAGGTAACCATGAGCGTGCGCCCACTTCACCCAGATGGGCATCGATTGCTCCGTCATGATATCCGAGATGGTCTCGCGGTAATCCGATTTCACCCGCGCCGCGTGGTCATCATTCTCATTGCCCAGCAAGGCCGGAAGCTCCGTCTGGAGCCGGTAACCGCGCAGCTTCTCGAATTGCGCGAAGAAATCCGGCGACCAATTGGACCTATACTCGTAAGAATCCTGAAACAAATCTCCAAGCCCCGGATTGTAAGTATCGAACGGTTTCTCGAACCATTGCATGTAATGCGTGATGGCCGCGGGATAGAACGGATTGAGCATCGGCCCGGCCCCGCCGGGAGCGTTGCGCTTGACCATCTGGCCGGAGGGCTTTTGAGAAATGGCATAGACCTGCCACGGACCGCCCGGCGCGGTCCAGTTGACCGTGCCATCGGGATGGATCTGCCCGGTCAATTCGACACTCCTGCCATCGGCGGAAAACGCGACGAGTGCCTGCGTCCTCGCGGGATCGAATGTCCCTGTAATTGAAGCCCCCGCCTGTACAGTTTGCTTCCTGGCTACCACCACGGCATTGGCATCGGTGGTGCTGACAGTCGGCCCGCCAAAGCACCAACCGGTACCGGTGGTCATGTCGGTTTTCATCCCCAGCTTTTTGCTGGTGGCGATGGCGTGATCGAGCATCTCCATCCATTTGGGCGAGAGATACGGGATAAAGTGCTGCTCCCAGCCCTTGACGCCATAAATGGGCGTAACCTCCACACCGCCAAGACCAGCCGCCTGGTAGCGCGCAAGCTCCCGGTCCAGGTTCGCCGGGTCCACCGCGCTGCCCATCCACCACCAGCGGGTCCATGGACGCGCCTGGGCGGTGACCGGCGGCCAATCCGTGGAGTTGTCCTGCGTCGCCCCCCGATTCTCCGGCAGTGGGCCGAGGCACATGGCGAACGCCATGATTGCCAGCAATTTCAACTGATTGCTATGCGGCATGAGCGTGAATCTGCGCCCCGAGACGGAAATCTACGGAGCGAACTTCTCATCGCCAAAGAGCTTCTGGCACTCCATGCCGGCATCAATAAATGGCCCGACACCCTTCAAGTCGTTGGAAACAATCTTCTCGACCTGCGTATAATATTGGTAGGTGCCAGTATGCCTCTTATTCAGCCCGGCAACCTTGCAGATGCGGTTCAGGCTGATGGTTCGTCCGCCCTTATCCAGCGAGACGAATTGCGTCAGGATGCCCTGGTAACCGGTACGAATCGCCGGAATGTACGTGCGCGGGAGATATCCATGATTGACGCCCTTGGCCATTGCATAGACGAACATCGAGGATGAGCTGGCCTCCAGGTAATTGTACTTGCGCGGCCCCTGGTCGGTAACCTGCCACCAGACGCCAGTTTTCGGGTCCTGGTATTTCACGAGACCGGCCGCGGCGTTGTTAAGGATGGCGATTAATTTCGCCCGGCCTGGATGATTCGCGGGCATCTTGTCGAGCACGTCGACGATCGCCATCACATACCAGCCGATGGCGCGGCTCCAGAAATTGGGCGACGTGCCGGTGCGCGGATTGGCCCAGACCTGTTTCTTGCTCTCGTCCCAGGCGTGGTAGAAGAGTCCCGTCTTCGGGTTGTAAGTATGCGCTGCGATGAGCGTGAACTGGTTGGTGATGTCGTCAAAGTCCTTCGGCTCATCAAAATCCGTCGCGTAATCGGCATAGAAGGGCTCGCCCATGTAGAGGCCGTCCAGCCACATCTGGTACGGGTAAACGGCCTTGTGCCAGAAGCCGCCCTCCGGTGTGCGCGGGTGGACGCGCAATTGCTGCCGCAGGATGTCCGCCGCGCCTTTGTAACGCGCCTCGTGCGTGATCTCGTAGAGTTTGAGCGCGGCCACGCCGGATTCCACATCGTCCAGCGAATAGGGGATTTTTGGATGCGGCAATCCTTCATCCGGGGTGGGCGTTGGTTTTGGCTCGCCCGGCTTCGGCTTCGCTGGGGGACGTTTCTTTTGGTAAGTGCGGATTTTGCCGTCCGGCGTGATGAATGAACTGATGATCTCCTCGGCATTTTTCTCATACCCGGGATAGCCGGAATCGTCGCTGAGACGGATCAACGCATCCGCGTACAGGCCGCTCGTGTAATCCCACCAGCCACTGCCGGCGGGCGCACAGAGCAGCGTGGTGCCAGAGTGTACGATCTGGGAATCCGCCATGCGGATGGACCACTGGAGCGGCGTGGCGGGACTGATGCCCGCGCTGCTGGCGGCGCGGAGCGGCAATGTGCAGGCGGCCAGCAGGGCCGCAACGAGGGGAAGATGGCGCAGGGGATGCATTTTTAAGGGGTGGATGGGGAAGCTTGTAACCAAAGGTTGCGGAATTCGATGGGGTAACCCTCCATTTGGAGAGCGATTTGGCCGGTTTTTGCAGGGAGACTCGTCACGTAATTCTGATACACGCCATTGACGAAGAGGGTGAGGGAGCCGCCGTAACAATAGATGTCATACCCGTTCCACTCGCCCATCGCCTTCTCGGCGTCGGTGAGTTTCTTCATGGTCGGATTCGGATTGGGCGCGGGGAAAAGAAGGCCCCCCTGCGAGATGAGATCCCCGCACGAACCGGCCTTTACCTGGACCTGCACGCTGTACGGCCAGACCACATCGGGCGGGTGCTGGAGGACAAAGATGCCGCTGTTATTGGTGCCCTTGGCGGGCTTGCTCACCCAGCGCCATTCGGCGTGCAGGTGGTAATCGCCATAGACCTTCTGCGTCCGCAGATATCCGGTCGGTTTTCCGTTCAAATGGAGGGCACCGTCCGCCACAGTCCAGAAATCCGCGGGTGGCGCGATCCCGCCTCTAAAGAATGGCACCCATCCGGTCAGGTCCTTGCCATTCCACAATGCCTCGCTCCCGGCCGGGGCAGTCCACGGGATCGGCCGGATGGTCGGGCCCGGCGCTGCCGCGGCGAGCGATGCAAAGGCCGCGACGGCGCAGAGGAGCAGAGTGCGCGGCTTGGGGAGGGGGAACTTCATGAGGCGTTCGGGTTAAATGCCGCCCGCGCCGGATAGTTGCCATCGGGGAGCAATTATTCGAATCCGGGGGATCGGCACGGAGATTCTGTGCGCCCATGCCGGAATGTCAATTTTCAGCTATCGCGCCGGTCACACATCCTGTCACTTGAGCCGCTCCAGCAGGTGATCGCCGACCCGCAGCGCATTGGCGATGGCCGTCAGCGACGGATTCACCGCGCCGATGCAGGGGAAGAAGCTGGTATCGACGACATAGAGGTTGTCGATCTCATGGGTCTTGCAATGCAGATCCAGCACGGAGGTGGCCGGGTCCGGGCCAAACCGGCACGTGCCCGATTGGTGGCCGACACCGGCGATCGGGATTTCTTTGCCCATATAGGCGCTGTTCGGGATCAGGTGCTTGTGAATGCCCAGGTACTCGAGCATCGACTTCAGCCGCTCGAAGAGGTGTTTCGTGGGCACGGAGTTATTGAACGTATAGTTCAGGACAATTCTCCCGTCACGGTCCAGCGTGACCCGGTTGTTCGGGTCCGGCAGGTCCTCTGTGGTTAGCCAGAAATCGACCGAGTGCCGCGCCATCTCCTCCAGCGCGAACCCAGGCGCGAAGAACGGCGCATCGTCCCGGAACATCGGCCCCTTCGATTTACCGATCATCTGGATGTTCCCCATGGGGAAATCGAAATCCTTGTCCCTGAAATAGAAATCGTTGATCGAGATCGTCTTTTGGAACCGGGTCGTATTCGGCTCCAGCGATAGCGCGACCACAGCCTGGCTATTGTGGAACATGTAATTGCGCCCCACCTGGCCCGATCCGTTGGCCAGCCCATTCGGATGCTTGTCATTGGCGGAGAGCAAAAGGATGCGCGCGCTGTTTGCGGCACCGGCAGAGACGACGACAATCCCGCCGCGGTAGGATTCCACGTTGCCCTCACGGCGGATCAGGACACTGGTAACCTCGCGCCCCGACGGGCTGCTCTCCAGCTTGATGACCTCCGAGTTGATCAGCAGCGTGACATTGGCATGCGTCAGCGCCGGCCGCACCGCGATGACCTCGGCATCGGCCTTTGCATGGACCAGGCAGGGGTAGCCGTCGCATGTGTCGCACTTGATGCAATGGCTCTCCGCGCGGTGCGCCTCGTTCAGCATGACGGCCGTCGGCGCATGGAAGGGGTGATAGCCAGCCGCCACCAGGTCATCATGCAGGCGCTGGATGCGCGGCTCGTGGGCGATGGGGGCATAGGGGTAGGGCTTGCTCGCGGGCGGCTCCGTCGGGTCCTCGCCGCGCAAGCCGTGGACCTGGTAGAGCTCCTCCGCCGCCGTGTAGTACGGCTCAAAGTCTTCGTAGGAAAGCGGCCACGCGGGCGAGATGCCATCGTGATGCTGGACGGCGCCAAAGTCCTCCTTCCGCAGCCGGAACAGCGCCGCACCGTACATCTTGGTAGCCCCGCCCACGACATAGTGGATGCCGGGCTGGAATTCCTTGCCGTGCATGTCGTGCCATTTGTCCTCCGAGACATACCGGTTCTTGACGAACACCTCGGTGGGGTCCCAGTTTTCCTTCTCTCGCGGGAGATAATCGCCGCGCTCAATGATGAGGATGCGCTTGCCGCTCGGCGCCAGCTTGAGCGCCAGCGTGCCGCCCCCGGCTCCGCTCCCGATGATGATAATGTCGTATTCGTTGCCGTTTTGCATGATGGATCTCCGGTTATTCGAACGCTGGGCGCATCATGCGGGTTTGCCGGCTCGCATGGGAGGACTTTCTTGTGACAAGATTGAAACAAGCCCAGTCTCGGGGGCGGAACACACCGCCTGCGCGATTTTCCATTGACGGGCGCCAATATGTTCGTGTACTTTCAACACTATGCCAGACGTCATCCATAAGAAATACTCCGTTCTCCTCACGGACCTTTACCAGCTCACGATGGCCTACGGCTACTGGAAGAACGGCGCCCATGAGAAGGAGGCGGTCTTTCATCTCTTCTTTCGCAAGAACCCGTTCCAGGGCGGATTCAGCGTGGCATGCGGCCTGGCCGATGCGATCGACTGCATCCGGAACTTCCGCCTCGATGAGGAAGAGGTCGGGTACCTTGCCTCCCTGAACGGCAACGATGGAGAGCCATTGTTTGAAATGGGCTTCCTGGATTATCTGCGGACGCTCCGATTCACATGCGATATCGACGCGATTCCCGAAGGCACGGCGGTCTTCCCCCACGAACCGCTGGTGCGGGTGAGGGGGCCGATTCTTCAAGGACAGCTTCTTGAGACGGTGCTGCTCAATATCATGAACTTCCAGACATTGATCGCCACGAAAGCAGCCAGAGTCTGCCGGGCGGCGAAGGGCGCCGACGTGCTGGAGTTCGGGTTGCGCCGGGCGCAGGGGATCGATGGAGCAATGGCCGCCAGCCGGGCAGCCCATATCGGCGGCTGTACGGCCACCTCCAATGTACTGGCCGGAATGCGTTACGGCATTCCGGTTCGGGGCACCCACGCCCATAGCTGGGTGATGTCTTTCGATACCGAGGAGGAGGCGTTTGAAGCATACGCCGGCGCAATGCCGAATAACTGCGTCTTCCTGGTGGATACTTACGACACGCTGGAGGGTGTTCATACCGCGGTCCGCGTGGGCCTGCGGCTCCGGGAGAAAGGGCACGAGATGCTCGGCATTCGTCTTGACTCCGGCGACCTCGCCTATCTCAGCATCGAGGCGCGGAAAATCCTCGATGCAGCGGGATTTCCCAAGGCAGTCATCATCGCAAGCAACGACCTGGATGAACAGATCATCGGCAGCCTGATCGACCAGGGCGCGCAGATCAATGTGTGGGGCGTCGGGACCAAGCTGATCACCGCCTACGATCAACCGGCCATGGGAGGCGTCTACAAGCTGGCGGCGATCCGGGAGGCCGGCGGGGAATGGCGTTACAGCATCAAGTTATCCGAGCAGGCGATCAAGGTCTCGAATCCCGGGATTCAGCAGGTACGCCGCTTCAAGGTGGGCGATGCCTTTGCCGGGGATATGATCTATAATGAGGCTGCTCCGATGAAGAGCGACCGGGTGATTGTGGATCCCGTCAATATGACCCGCAGCAAGAAGATGCCGCTGGATGCGAGCACGGAAGACCTGCTGGTGCCGATATTCAGGGGAGGGGAGTTGGTTTATGCAAGCCCGACGCTTGCGGAAATGCGTACGCGCACCCGCGATCAACTCAATTGCTTGCATCCTGGGACCGTGCGTTTCTTGAACCCGCATGAGTATCCTGTCGGTCTGGAGGCAGGGATGCACCAGTTGAAGTCCGACCTGATCCTCCACGCCCGCGGGATTGAATGACTTATGAAAGGCCAAAGGCTTGTTTTTGGGATTCGCTCCTATGCCGATCTTGCACGCAAGATCGCAAGCTGCGGCGAATGGACTGCCGGCAAAGTCGAAGTCCATGAATTTCCCGACGGGGAACGCTATCAACGCATCCTCCGATCCGTAACGGGCCGGGAGGTGGTGCTCGTGGGAGGCACCGTGGACGACCGGGATACACTGGAACTCTACGACCTGGCCTGTTCCCTGGTAAAATACGGCGCCCGAAAGCTCGACCTGATCATTCCGTACTTCGGATACGGGACCATGGAAAGAGCCGTGCAAAGTGGAGAAGTGGTTACCGCAAAGACCCGCGCCCGGCTGCTCTCCTCGATTCCACCCGCCCCGGGCGGCATCCGGGCTTTCCTGCTGGATGTGCATTCAGAGGGCGTGCCGCATTACTTCGAAGGTGCCATCACGACCTGCCACGTTTATGGAAAACCATTTGTCGCGAAGGCCGCGCGCATGCTGGCGAAGGGCGATTTCGTGCTGGCCTCCACGGATGCGGGCCGGGCGAAATGGGTTCAATCCCTGGCCGAAGACATGGGCGTTGATGCATCGTTTGTCTTCAAGAGGCGCCTTGACGGACGCCGCACTGCGGTAACCGCAGTGAGCGCCCATGTCGAGAAGCGTCATGTCATTATTTACGATGATATGATTCGCACCGGCGGTTCATTACTCAATGCCGCGGAGGCCTACAGGGATGCGGGCGCGAGCAAGATCGATGTGGTAACGACTCACGGCCTTTTTCCCGGCGATGCGCTTGAGCGGATTCAGGAGAGTGGATTGATAGGTCATATCCATGCCACCGACAGCCACCCGGGCGTTCGTGGGGCCAGGAAGGGCTTCCTGACCGTTCACCCGACAGCTCCGCTCTTTGTCGAGGCACTGAATAATCACCCATGAAACTGATCCGCGTGGCTGCTGCCGCCTTAAACCAGGTGCCCCTTGATTGGACGGGAAATGAGATGCGCGTACGCGCGGCGATCCAGGAAGCAAAGAAGCTGAACGCGAGCCTGCTGTGTCTGCCGGAGCTATGCCTCACCGGCTATGGCTGCGACGATGCATTCCAGGCGCGGGGCACGCACCTGGCCGCCCTTGCCATGCTCGAGCGCCTTCTGCCTGATACGGATGGGTTGGTGGTTTGCCTCGGCCTGCCGCTTCTGCATCAAAATGCCTTGTTCAATTCCGTCTGCCTCGCGGCCAATGGCAGGATCCTCGGCTTTGTGGCGAAGCAATACCTCGCCGGCGATGGCATCCATTACGAGCCAAGGTGGTTCAAGCCATGGCCGGAAAATATCCGGACATCCGTCGCGCTCTTCAATCAAGAGTATCCGCTGGGGGACCTGCTCTTTGAATGTGGAGGTATCCGGATTGGATTTGAGATATGCGAGGACGCATGGGTGGCTTCACGGCCCGGGGCGCAGCACGCCTTGCGCGGAGTGGATGTTATCCTCAATCCGAGTGCCAGTCATTTTGCATTTGGAAAGATCCGAATCCGCGAACGGTTTGTCCTGGAGGGTTCCCGGGCATTTAATGTCAGCTATGTCTATAGTAACCTGCTGGGCAATGAAGCCGGCCGCGCAATCTACGACGGCGGGGCGCTGATCGCCTCCGGTGGCAGCCTCGTCGCGCGCGGACCGCGGTTTTCCTACCGGGATGTCGTGGTAACTACCGCAACGATCGATATCGATGCCACGCGGGGCGCCCAGGCAAGGGTGGCCAGTTTCCGGCCGCAGCTTGGCCATGAAGAAGGATACTCTGCGCGTTGTGATTTTGCATGGCCCGATATTGAGGACCGCGACACGTCGGTGGCCCCTCCTGAGCCTTGGGAAGATAGTGCGACTCTGAAGGAAGAGGAATTCACGCGAGCAGTCGCACTGGGGTTGTTTGACTATCTGCGCAAGAGCCATTCCCACGGTTTCGTGGTCTCGTTGAGCGGAGGCGCCGATTCCGCGGCTGTCGCTTCTCTTGTTGCGCTCATGGTCCAGCTCGCCGGCAGGGAACTGGGACTGGAGGCTCTCAAGCGCAAGCTTGCGCATATCCCCGCCCTCGATCCTGCCAGTGATATCAAAGCAATCGTCAGCCGCCTATTGACGTGTGTTTACCAGGCCAGTGCGAACAGTTCCACCACCACAAGGGATGCGGCTGCCAGCCTGGCCGGGGCCCTGGGCGCGACTTTTACGGAATTCAACATCGCGCCTTTGGTGACCATGTACACTCAAATGGTCGGCGACGCGCTTCGGCGTCCGCTCACCTGGGAAACTGACGATATCGCCCTGCAAAATATCCAGGCGCGCGTCCGATCACCCGGCGTCTGGATGGTAGCCAATCTCCAGAACGCGCTCCTGCTCTCCACCAGTAATAGGTCCGAAGCTGCTGTCGGCTACGCGACGATGGATGGGGATACCAGCGGCGGCCTGAGTCCCATCGCGGGCATCGACAAGGCGTTTCTCCTGCACTGGTTGCAATGGATGCAAATCGAAGGGCCGGCCGGGCTTCAACCCATCGGGGCTCTCGTCGCCATCAATTGCCAGTCGCCAACGGCAGAGTTGCGTCCTCAAGCGTGCAATCAAACCGATGAAGACGACCTCATGCCCTACGCGGTTCTTGACGCAATCGAACGCGCTGCCATCCGGGACAAGCAGACGCCGATCGAGGTATTCAAGGTCATGCGCGCCCAATTTCCCCACCAGCCGGCCGCAATTCTCATGGCCTGGGTGGAGCGATTCTTCAAGCTCTGGTGCCGCAACCAATGGAAGCGGGAACGGTACGCGCCCTCCTTTCATCTGGACGATGAGAATCTCGACCCAAAAACCTGGTGCCGCTTCCCAATCCTTTCCGGCGGCTTCGAGGTGGAGTTGAACGAACTGCGGCAGTACGCCGCGAAGCTGGGATCACCGGGCGCGGCCTCCGCACCGTAACATTGCGAGGGTTGCTTTGCGAAAAAATGCAAACCGCCACTTGACATAGTGTTCGTAGGACACTATGCTCATCACAGAAATTCAGAAACCGATGCCGCACACCTATCAATACCCCCGTCCCGCGCTGACCGTGGATTGCGTCCTCTTCGGCTTCGGCGAAGGAGATTTGCAACTCCTCCTGATCCAGAGGGCGCTTGCTCCTTTTGCCGGGAAATGGGCATTGCCAGGGGGGTTTGTCGATGTCGGCGAATCCATTGACGATGCCGCGCGGCGGGAACTCCAGGAGGAGACCGGCCTGAAGCGGGTCTATCTCGAACAGCTTTACACCTTCGGCAAACCGGACCGCGATCCCCGCGAAAGAATCGTAACCGTCGCCTACTATGCGCTCGTAAAGCTGAGCGATCATCGCGTCAAAGCGGCGACCGACGCGCGGGAAGCGGCGTGGTTTCCGGTAAGGGACCTGCCCCGCCTGGCCTTCGATCATGAGACAATCATAGAGGTGGCGCTCCGCCGCTTGAAAAGCAAGGTGCGCTACGAACCAATCGGGTTTGAGCTATTGCCCGCGAAGTTCAAGCTATCACAACTGCAGCATCTCTACGAGACCATCCTGGCTGCCCCGCTCGACAAACGGAATTTCCGCAAACGGATTCTCGGCATGGATCTGCTTATCGAGACCGATGAGATGGAGCAGGGGGTGGCCCACCGGGCCGCACGGCTCTACCGCTTTGACGAAGCAAAATACAAACAACTGAAAAAGAAAGGATTCAATTTCGAATTATGAACGCATTGATATTGGTCGATTTACAGAATGATTTTGTGGATGGCGGCGCCCTGGCCGTTCCGGGCGGCCTGGAGGTGATTCCGCTGGCGAATGATTTGCAACCGCACTTCGACATGGTGGTTGCAACACAGGACTGGCACCCGCCCGGGCACCAGAGCTTTGCGGCCAATCATCCCGGGAAGAATGTGTTCGATGCAATTGATCTTCATGGGTTGCACCAGGTGCTCTGGCCTGTCCATTGCGTGCAGGATACAAAAGGCGCTGACTTTGTCCCCGGCCTGGATAGGACCCGCTGGGCCGCCGTTTTCCAGAAAGGCACCGACGAGACGGTCGATAGCTACAGCGGCTTTTTCGACAATGGCAGGCGGCGCGCGACCGGCATGGGCGAGTATCTCAAGGAGAGGGGAGTTACCGATGTCCATGTCCTCGGGCTGGCCACGGATTACTGCGTCAAATTTACCGCGTTGGATGCAGCCGCCCTCGGTTTTCGCACGACGTTGATTGAGGATGCCAGCCGCGGTGTCGATCTTCAACCGGGCGATATCGCCCGTGCCGTGGAGGAGATGCGACATGCGGGAATCAAGATCATCACAAGCGCCGATCTTATCACCCACCATGCGTGATGAAGATATCGTTGAGTCCCTGGCGAGACTGGAACACGAACAGTGGTCGGCATGGACCAATCACTTTTTCACAGAACAAAAGCCGGCCAATATCCAGAAATGGCGGCGCCAGGCGCGGACAGACTATGACGATTTGACCGAGCCTGAAAAGGAACTGGATAGAGTCTGGGCCCGAAAGGTATTGAAACTTTTCGAGAAATAGCCGTTGACATTTCCGTGGGAGCGATAGTAACTTCAACCTACATTCAATGAAATTGCACATACAACCGTCATTAAAATCCGATTGCCAGACAGCGATGTCCCTGGCGTGGACGGGTATTGTGTATACCGGAAGTTTCAACCTCCGTAGTCATCAGCCCACCAATCCAGGCCAGGAGGCGAGCACCTAGGGAAGAATTTAGAATCCAGTTTTCTGAAAACCCTGCTCGCCTCACCGCAGCAGGGTTTTTTATTGCTCGGATGCAAAAACCGAAAGGAACCAACGACTTATAAATACCAATTAGACTTCCGTGGCTGAAAAAAAGCCCCGATGCCGGCGGCAACCAGCATCGAGGCGGATTTGGTCACCTACAACAAGAGGGTCCCGTTGCAACTGTAACCAGCCATATGGTTACGGCCTCCGGTGCGGTGTGTCAATCGCTGACCACCCATTACCCATACTTGTTCTGGGCGAACAAGTCCCCACTCCAATCCATTTCAAATACCAGAGGCTTCGTGGGAGGTGTGCCTGTAAACACCGAAACATCCGCCAGTGAAATCCTGCGGGTGCGACCCGGCCCATCAACGGCGCCGTGGTGGCAGCGGTGTTCGTTCTTTATTGTCGCAGGTGGCGCGCGGCTCCGCATCAGGGAGTTTCGCGCCGCCTCATTTGCGGTCATCGTTCAAGAGCAGGATGCCTGAGTGCCAATCAGGCGATGCCGGTGCAATTCCGGCTGGTCGCACCAATTTTCAAATCAAAACTCACAATGTGAGCGGCGGTGGCAGACAAGCAATGCACCGGTCTCCAAAACCGGCTTGATGTGGGCGCGATACCCACCCGCCGTGCCACTTTAGATTGGGCCGCTAGATTAGTCAGGAAATCAGCCGGTTTGCACCCGGCAGTGCGGGGAGCATAGCCCCGGCGGTCCACCATTTCCAATAAACGCGGGAAGGTTGAGAACCTGGGGAGTCTCATACGCTCTCTAATCGTGGTGCGACTCCACGTCCCGCAACCATCTTAAAAAAAGGGTTGTTAGCCGCGTAAAGATCGCGAGCCGCCTGTAAAGCGGATGTCCTGCCGGACCAGCGTTGGAGCGTTACCGACACAACCCACCATCTTGAATGGCCTGTTAGCTCAGCCACGAAGAGTAACCGCCTGTCGAGCGGAAGGTCGCGGGAGCAATGCCCGCACAGGCCGCCATTTCAATCCGACACAATTGTCTCCTGGCACGAGGAAGATAGAAATCCGCGCCGCTTGGGACGGCGAGATACCCGGAGCGTAACCGGGGTGCCAGACCATTTAACAAAAGCCCGCAAGGTGTAAGAGATACGCATGCACGCGCCGCTTCTAACGGCAGAGGTTCCAGGTGCAAGTCCTGGTGCGGGCAATTCCCCGATAATGTCAAAGCAGCATGTCCGCCTGTTAAGCGGATCGTCGTGGTGCGAGTCCACGTTGGGGAGCCACTTTATCCCTCCATAGCTCAAAAGCAGAGCCATCGGCAGATAACCGATAGACCGGGGAGCGTTACCTCGTGGTGGGACCGATTGAGGGCTGTTTAGCTGAGAGAGATTAGCGCCTCCCTGAAGAGGAGGAGAGGCCGGCGCGATTCCGGCAGCAGCCACCATTTCAGATCGCGCCATTGGTGTAGTAGCGTGCACGGCGGTCTTCCAAATCGCAGGCGCCGGGGCGGAACCGGCATGGCGTACTGATTGGAATGAGCTCCTGAGGTGTAAGAGCCATGCATGCCGCCGTGCGAAGGCGGAGGATCGAGGTGCAAGTCCTCGCAGGAGCGCCAGTTTTAAGATTCCTCCGTGGCAGAGGCAGAAATGCACTCCTCTCGTAAAGGAGACAATGCCGGGGCAGCGCCGGCCGGAGGATCCATATGGAGACCATGATGTAAGAGTTGAGCATTCGGCTCTGTGAAAGCCGCGGTGCGGGTGCAAATCCCGTTGGTCTCCCCACTTTCGATCACAAACGCGCACAAGGCAAAGTCGTCGAACCATCGGTCTGCAAAACCGACTTACCCGGTGCGAGTCCGGGGTGCGCGTCCATTTTTTTCCCAACTCCGCCAAGGCGTAGATAGCGACGCACCCCGTCGGTAACGGGGTCAGATCGGTGCAAGTCCGGTTGGCGGATCCATTTTAAGCTCCGTAGCATAATCAGAAGTGCGGCGGTTTCATAAGCCGTCAGGTGCTGGTGCAAATCCAGCCGGAGCGACCACTTACTGGAAGCTGAACCGGACAAGCGCGCCGGGACTGTCTCGAAAACAGATCGTACGCCTCAGGCGTATGGGGAGCATGACCTCCGGCTTCCGCACTTCACGCATCACATCGCTCCCGTAGCTTAATATATAGAGCACCGCGCTTCGAACGCGGAGGTTGCAGGCGAGATTCCTGCCGGGAGCACCACTTTCATCCCCCATGTAGCCCGACCAGCAGAGGCATCCGTCTTAGAAGCGGATCAGTGCGGGTGCAAATCCTGCCATGGGGACTTTCTCATTCCCGCTCCCGTAGCCCAACGCAGAGGCAGCCGGCTTTCGGAGCCTGATGAATAAGTGGGATATGCTGCGCGAGGTCAGCTTGGGCCATATGGCAAGGCGCGAGCGACGCGCATCCCCGCAGCGGGCTGTAAGGAGCGAGCAACGCCGCCAGATGGCCCAAGATGGCCTCGCCCGAAGGGTTG